>Ga0209769_1000314_pt1 | contig 19309 bp, 26 predicted proteins | sample LauGreSuBDMM15DN_2_FD_187569 | JGI IMG/M metagenome (GOLD analysis project Ga0209769, IMG submission 187569) | Freshwater lake microbial communities from Lake Michigan, USA - Su13.BD.MM15.DN (SPAdes) (version 3) | ecosystem: Environmental > Aquatic > Freshwater > Lake | place: Lake Michigan, USA...
GTGCAGATCCAAGCAGCCGGTACATTTATCAGCATGAGACATCTGAAAATGCTGACGGCCAACCTATGCTTTCCAGCTTTCAAACGGGCTATTTTGCTATGCAGGAAGCGGACGTAAAAGCCTTTGTTGATCAGGTTTGGCCAGACATGAAGTGGGGCTATTACGGTGGCACTCAAAATGCCACGGTTAACCTGACATTCTATGTCGCAGACTATGCTGGCCAGACACCTCTTGTATATGGCCCCTACCCATTGACGCAAAGCACGACATTTATCTCCCCGCGCTTTCGGGGTAGGTTAATGTCGATTGGCCTTGGCAGTAGTGACATTGACTCTTTTTGGCGTATTGGGAACATACGCTATCGCCTCCAGCCGGACGGGAAGTTTTAAACCATGGCATCATTAAGCGATCTTCTCACTACCGCAAAAAACATTGCATCAGCCATTAACGGCGTGGCGCAGACATATGTGGCCGTGCAGGGCGCAAGAGTTCAGCAAAACATTACTGCCACGGCTATTGTAAACAATGCTGCGGGGCGGTTGGCGGTAATTTCCGTAACAACGGCAGGCACAACTACTGGTGTCATTTATGATGCCGACACAACTGGCATTACAACACGTCCCATTTACATTATCCCAAACACAGTCGGTGTTGTATTCGTAAACCTTCCGGTAGTTTACGGCATTGTTGTGGTTCCGGGAACAGGTCAAGCTGTCACAGTCAGCTATTCGTGAGGTCATTATGCCATTAAAGCACGGTAAATCGCAGAAAGTCATAAGCGGGAATATTTCCGAAATGATAGAGTCCGGGCATCCTCGCGATCAAGCCATTGCTGCGGCACTGTCTACTGCGCGTAAAACTAAGGCTGCTGGTGGCGGTCTTTATGCCAACATTCACGCCAAGCGGGAGCGGATCAAGCATGGCTCAAAGGAGCGCATGCGCAAGGTCGGCAGCGAAGGCGCACCCACGGCAGAGGCGTTTAAGCAGTCTGCGCGCACAGCCCGCGCCGCAGGTGGTCAGGTCAACACAAAGACCCACAGTGGTCCCATACATAGCGCCGTAGCAGGCCGTACAGACCACTTGCCAATGCATGTGGCATCCGGATCTTATGTCATCCCTGCCGACATCATCAGCGCGATGGGCGAAGGCAATACCATGGCTGGCTTCAAGCACATGCGTACTATCTTCGGCGGTGTACCATATACCGGACAGGATGAGCCTTACGGCGTTGAAGGCGGACCTTATGGTGAGCCTCTGCCCGGTAAGGCTGAGGGCGGCGTTGCGACCGTCCCGATTGTTGCTGCTGGTGGAGAGTATGTCGTAACGCCTGAGCAGGTGGTTGAAGCTGGCGGTGGCGACCTTGACACTGGCCACCGGGTATTGGATGAATTTGTTAAGCGCATGCGCGCTGAAACCGTTAATACATTAAAGAATCTACCCGGACCTAAGAAAGATTAATTATGACAGATAAAACAAACCCAAAAGACCTTTATATTCGTGTTGGTACCCCTGAGGATATTGATGAGATTATGGTTGTTGCCATGCAGGCAACTGAGGAAAATGGGTTTCTTGAAGCAAGCCCAGCTAAATTGGTCCAAGAAATATATCCTGCCCTTTGCCAAGACCACGGTATTGTCGGCCTAATTGGCCCCAAAGACGGTGCGATTGAGGGCATTGTAGTCCTACGGATTGGTACAATGTGGTACTCAGAAGCGCCAGTTGTTGAAGAAAAAGCTATCTTTGTTCACCCTGAATTCCGTAGCGCAAGAGGCGCTCGTGCAAGGCGTTTGTGCGATTTTAGTAAAAAGGTATCCGATACCCTTGGAATTCCTTTAATAATTGGTGTATTGTCCAATAACAGGACGGAAGCTAAGGTACGGATGTATGAGCGCCAGTTTGGGAAGCCAAGCGGTGCTTTTTTCCTATACGGCGCGAAAACTGGAGATCCCTCCAGAACGGAGCATTAAATGGGCGGTAAAACCTCTAAGTCAACACAAGCAATTAGTGTCCCACCAGAAGTTCTGGCGAGGTATAATGCGGTCAACGCCCGTGCTGATACGGTCACAAATAAGCCGTACCAGTATTACGGTGGCCAGTTTGTTGCTCCTTTAACGGCTACGCAACAGGCAGGTATTTCTAATACCAACGCCGCTGCGGGCATCGCCCAACCATATTTCGGCGCTGCAACAGGCCAGCTTATGGGCGCACAGCAGGCGGCAATGCCTTACTATCAGGGTGCAACCGAGCAGCTTGGTCAGGGTATAAATGCCGGTCAGCAGCTTGCGGGCCAATCTTATAATACGCTAAGTGGCGCTCAGAACATCGGAAACCAGCTTGCTGGGCAGTCTCTTGAAACTCTTGGTGCAGCGCAAAATCAGGCTGGTGGAATTCAGCAAACCGCGCTTAATAATTTTAACGCTGCCTATGCAGGGGCGCAGCCTTATAACCAAGCGGCTGGTGGCTTGTATCAGCAGGGGCTGGAGCAGGGCCGTGACTTTACCGGGCAGTCAGCTTACGGGACGCAGCAGGCTTTGGCTGGCGCGCAACCTTTTCAGCAAGCGGCAACTCAATACATGGGTAGTGGCGCTCAGGCGGTAAACCCGAATGATTTGGGCGCTGATCAAATTAACAAGTACATGTCGCCTTATCTCAATACTGTTTTGCAAGGAACCGCTGGCCTTTTGAACCAGCAGAACCAGCAGCAGCAGTCAGGCCAAATGGGGAATGCTATCCGCTCTGGGGCCTTTGGCGGTGACCGATCAGGTATCGCTGCGGCAAACCTGAACCAACAGCAGAACTTGGCAAACTCCAAGATCTTTTCCGATCTTCTTAATCAGGGCTTTGGTCAGGCGCTTGGCACTGCTCAGCAACAGCAGCAGCTTGGTCTTGGCGCTCAGCAGGCAAACCGCGCCGCTCAGCAGCAAGCTTCGCAACAGGCACTTGCCATTGGCCAGCAGGGTTTTGGTCAGGGACTTTCCGCCGCTCAGCAGCAGGCCGCTCTTGGCCAGCAGCTTTTTGGCATGGGATCCACCACTGGCCAAAACGCTGCCGCCCTTGGTCAGCAAGTTTATGGTCAAGGCACGGGCACGGCAGCACAGCAGGCAGCCATGGGCCAGCAAATCTTTGGTCAGGGTGCTACAGCAGCAGCGCAGCAGGCGGCTTTGGGTCAGCAGCAGTTTGGTCAGGGCGCTACAACAGCAGCCCAGCAAGCTGCTTTGGGTCAGCAGCAGTTTGGTCAAGGTACCGCAGCATCTCAGCAGGCAGCGGCCTTGGGTCAAGGTCTTTACGGCATGGGTGCCAACACATCTAGCCAGCTTGCTGGACTTGGCACAGGCGCTCAGGGAGCCGCCCTGTCAGGCGCGGGTGCCCAGTTGGCAGCCGGTCAAGCAGAGCAGGCTACACAGCAGGCTGAAAACACTGCTAAGTACAATGAATTCCTTCAGGCCCAGTCGCTGCCATATCAGCAGCTTAAACTGGCGTCTGACATTGCCCTTGGCACTGGTACGGCTTCCGGATCCACAACCACAACTGCACAGCCCGGTGGCTTCTTCTCCGACGAACGTCTGAAAGAGAACATCAAGGCTGTTGGTAAGACTTTTGATGGCCAGACCATCCATAGCTACAATTATAAGGGCGATCCGCGCACCCAGATCGGTCTAATCGCTCAAGAGGTCCAGAAACATCACCCAGAGGCTGTTGGCCTTGCAGGTGGCTACAAAACCGTTGATTACGACAAGGCTACTGAAGACGCCTCCGACCGTGGTCATATGGCCTCTGGTGGCCTTGCAAGCGCTGGTGGCAGTGTAATGCCGTACAATGCAGGTCAGGGCTTTGCTGATGGCGGCTTTGCTGGGTTCGATCCGGCCACGATGCAGCAAATGCTGGCGGCACAGCAAGCTATGTACGCCCCACTTTCCAGCAACAACATGTATGCCGGTGGGCCAAATGCTGGCGGTGGCCTTGTGCCACAGTCAACCTTTACTCAAGGCCAATTGATGACGCCTGCTGAATTGGCACGTCAGGCCACAGGCGCTGAAAAGGCTAAAACAATTGTTGATCTTGGTAAGAGCGTTAACGAATTTGGCGAAGGGATTGGCGTTTTTGGCAAAGATAAGAAACCTAAAGATAAAAATCCTGAAGATGAAAAGAATGATGGGTCTTATAAATACATAGAAGACGAAATCTTAAACCGCGCCCTTGGTGGTGGAATACCATATAGCGGTCAGGGCTTAGACATTCCTGAATCTGGCCTTGCTGCCGGTTCAGGTAACCCCATGACGGCCAGCGCGCTTCAGGCGCAGCAAAGTGGCATTCAAAAACTTGGTGATACAGCAGACACCGGAATGAAATTATTTAAAGCTGGGAAAAAACTTTCCAAACTCTTTGCGGATGGTGGCGGCATCCCTTACGCCGGTCAGGGCCTAGATATTCCTGATGAGGACGATTCATCTAAGACTTACCAGCTTCCGACTGCGGGGGATATGCCCGACAAGCCCAAAAGCGGCTTCAGCAAGGCTGTTAAGGCTGCGGGCACTGTGGCTAAAATAGCCGCCATGTTCTCCGACAAGCGTATGAAGGAAAACATCAAGCCTATTGGTAAACTGTTTGACGGCCAGATCGTTCATAGCTTCAATTATAAGGGCGACCCACGCACCCAGATTGGTCTGATTGCGCAAGAGGTTGAAGACCACAAGCCGCATGCCGTTGGCTTGGCTGGCAAGTATAAGACTGTGGACTACGACAAGGCAACGTCAGCGGCTGCGGATCGCGGTCATTTTGCCATGGGCGGTGATCCTAAAATGCCAGTTAATTCAATCTTTGCTTCACTGCGCAGGGACATTGACCCCCGCTATGCCCTGTCTGATATTGCCCCTGAGCAAGATTTAGAACTTCAGCGCGAGGAGCGTCAGGGTGCCATGCCGACTACTGATCTTGCTAAAATGCCAAAGCCTGCGGGTCTTGCTAGCGCGGGCGTCGAAGGTTCGCCTAACATACTTCAAGGCGGTAAGCCGGATTCAATGCCTAAGCTTGCTGGCCTTGCGCCCGCAGCGGCATCTTTGCCCAAAGACTTATCCACGATTGCCAAGCTTATCTTTGCGGCTGAGGGTGATGGTCCAGTAAGTACATCTTCGGCACTTGGCAGATATGGGATTGTTAAAGGCACATACGTTGATTATTTTAAAAAGGCATTTCCGCAGCAGGCCCGTGAATTGGGAGATGCTGGCATCAGGGCTCTCCGCACCACACCTGAAGGTCGAAAACTTAACCTCCAGTTTGGCCCAATGATTATTGCGGATAACGCAAAAACCCTTTCAAAAGCTGGCTTTGGTACAGATGCCCGCAACGTCTATTTGGCCCACTTCCTTGGCCCCGCTGGCGCTGTAAGGGCTCTGAGGGCAGATCCAAATACGCCAGTTGAATTGGCTGTTAATAAAGAATCAATTGATGCCAACCCAGATGTGTTCAAAAAAAGAAAAATTCGCACCGTTGGGGAACTCCTTAACTGGACCGGCAACACTATGGCAAAACGCGCCAAGGAAATGGGGCGCGCATCAGGGGGCCTTGCTGGCCGTGATGGATATTTAGAAGGCGGCGTTATTCCGCAAGCTTATTCGCCTTCGCAATTAGAGCAGCTTGCTTTTCAAGAAAACAAGCGCAAAGCAGAGGAAAAAGCTGCTGCTGAAGATGAGGCAAAAACCCCAATCCAGACAATTGGTGAAACGCCCGGAACTATGGCCGTTGGGCTAATGCCCGGAAATGTGGCCGAGCCTATTAAGGCGATGGAGCCGACCACACCGCCAGCGGATACAGCCACAGGCTTGGCAAGAACTATTGCTGACCCAAAACCAGCAGAGGCACCCAAAAGGGCTAATGTTTTCAAGCGAGTTCTTGGATACGACAAGAGCCAGCCAGCTTACGACCCCAAGACAAACAACAAATTCCTTCAGCGCCTTGGGCATGGGGAAACGGATGCTGTTCTGTCTGCAATTCAAGGCATCGCGGCCATGGGGGCAGCACCAACACGCAGCCTTGGCGTAGCGGCTGCTACCGGGCTTGGCGCTGGAGCGCAGGCGTTCCAAGGCCAGCGTGAATTTGGTCGCCAGTTGCGTGAAACAACTGCCGTTGAAGCTAGTGTTAAGGCGAAGCAAGATCAGGCAAATGCTGACATTGCTACGGCGTTTGTCAATATCAAAGACATTCCCAATAAGATTGCTGGCTGGCGTCAGATTGCGCGTAAGGGTGGTCCGGATGCGGCCCTTGCTATCCAAACTGCCAACACTCTTCAGCGCATTTTTGATAACGCTGAAAAGACTTTGAGTGGCTCACCTGCTGGCGGTCAAGAGTCGCTAATTCCTTCTGACACGCCGGTACCTACAGCAGGGGCCGCTGGCGCGCCTGCTAAAACACCCGCAAAGCCAACTTCTGCCGGTAGCCTGTATGAAGACCTTCAATTCCAAGGGATGGCTGGCCTTCCAACGACTGCGGTAGAAAAACAACTTGCAATGGCTGAGCAGGGCCTTTTGTGGGATGGCGAAAAGTTTGTTGAAGATCCTGATTTGATAGAAGCAAAACTTGCTGTGGCAGGTGCGCCTTTGCGCCAGAGCGGCAACATTGCAGCCGACGTTGATGTTGGTAGGGAGATTTATCAAGGCGCAGTTGGGGACAATCTTCAATTCCAAAAGGCTATACCGATTATCCAGAGCCTTGGCACCCTGCCGCAGGGTCAGGTTCCAACCACTGGGTTTATTAATAGGCTTGCCCAAGCGGCTGGCGCTGCATTTGGATATGATCAGGCAGAAATGGACGCCAAATTTGGTGAGCAACCCAAAATCAACAGCATTTTGAATGCTGCTGCTGCTGAGGGTATAAATATTGATCCATCCCTTGGTGTTGCTGGTATTAATGTACTTCTAAACAACTTGAACCAAAAAGCCAAAATTGCTTATGTTCGGGCCAAGGCTGCTGAAACATATCGTGCTAAAAATGGCTTCAGCGGCGGCATGGAGAAGTACATCAATGACGCCCTAAGGCTTAATGGCCTCACCCCCTAAGGAGCGCGACAATGTCTGGAAAGAAGAGTGATGGGTTTTGGGACTTAATTGGTAAAGGCGACCCTAAAACTGCGCTTCAAGGTGTATTGGACACGGTTACTGACCTTACCCCTTGGTCTGCGGACCCGTCTAAAGCCCGTAAGCAAGGTATTAAACCCCCCAACCCGACTGCGCGGCGAACAACGGCTGCGCCTAGATTGGGCGTTGGCGATGCAGTAGCAACGACTGCAATCAACTTAATTGATCCGCGCCAATGGTTTAGCACGTTTAAAGATACAGTCACTGCCATACCAAGCCTTTTAAGTGGTGAGGTAGTAAACAGTATAGGAAGCGCTTGGACTGGCCAGCGAATTGCAGAGCGTCGAGCAAAAAAGCAGGATGTATCGCCCAATTGGTACCGCAATAACATTTTGCTTCCTCGCGAAAGGAATAAGTTTTCCGACAAACAAATCAATGACTTGATGCGGGGTGACACAGCAAGATGGAATGTTCTTGCTAACGAGTTTTCATACGTTGTTCCAGAAACAAAACAGCGTGTTTTTGACTGGAATGCTGTCGGCCATCGATTGGTTGAAAATCCTGCGGACGTTGTTTTAATGTTTACTGGCATTGGTGAAGTTGGGGCTGCTGGAAACCTAGCCCGCCTAAGCAGGTTGGGCCGCATTGGTCCCGATGCAGATATTATTTCTAATGCCGGAAACCTTTCCCGTAATGTTCAAACGGCAAGCCGATTAGGTAGCGTTGCTGCGGATCCTCTTACCGCCTTGGCTGTTACCGGCGGCACAAAAGCGCTTGTTCGCGGTGCGAGTATCGCCAACCGCACCATTTCAAATCCCGTTACATCAATTTTAGACCCTGATTATGTGACCGCATTTGAAGCATATAAAGACAGGACATTTGATAACCTTGTTAACTCTGACACACTTGATGAAAGATTATCTCCCAAGGAAGCAAGGAGGTGGATTAATCAGAACAAGGACAATATGTTTTACAGCTTTAATGCTGAAAACGGTGGCCGCTTTAGCAATCCGTATAATACCGAAACCACGGCAATGTTTACGGCTCAGGGCAAAGATCCAACGGCCTATGGCGCGCCAAGCATTTACAATCGCGTAAACCAGAAATTTAACCGTACTGGAGGCCCCAGCGAAGCCTCCCTTCGTCAGGTTACCCTTGAATCCGCACAGGTCCCCAGCCCCCGCCGCAGCGCCACCACTCTTGAGGCAGCGCCCTCTGGTCTTAACCAAAACAACAAAAACTGGGTTGCAAATCAGCAGCAGAACTTAGCGACACAGCTTGATGACAGGATGTCGGCTAATTACCCCGGACAGCAATTTGATTTTGCGTCTATGACAAGGCCAGCAAATCCTGTTGCGGGTAGCACCATAGGTGACTTTGTTTATCGCCCGGATGGCGGATGGCATTCAACATCTGGCAATCGTGCTGGGCCTTCTTTGCAGCCTGTTCTTAATGAACAATTTCGGATGCAAAATCCAAACCCAAACATCAGCCCTGCCGATCTCGACTTTGTCCGCCGCAATCGCGCAGCAAGTTCTGATTTGGGGCAGGCTTATTCAATTAATCCACCTAACCAAACAGGTGGGGAAAAATTTGTTAGTACTGCCAAAACTGTGCTGAGGCCGCTCACTGCCGGTATCGGCACATTTATGTATACAGGTAGCCCCCAATTTGCCGCAGCAGCAGGTGTAGGCGCAGCAGGACAGGATATTTATCGCGGCCTTCAGACTGGCAAAAGATACCTTGATGAGGTTTCAGGCGCTCCATTCAATTACAATCCAAGCAATCCTCTTTTAAGAAACAACGCTTTAATACCCCGCACCGCAGCGCAGGCTGCATCAGCAGTTGTGCCCAATCCAATCCAACTACCACCCGCTGAGCAAAAGCCCGCGCCCTCTGCGCCTATCCTCCCCGCTGCGGCTGTAGCGGCTGATCGCGAAGCGGTTAAGATGCCTGAGGTTAAGCAGGAATATACGCAAGACGTAACAATGCCATCCGGTGATCTTGCTCCAGAAAAGTATGACCTATCTGGCTTTGGCTCCGGCCAAGGCGAATTAAAGCCTGAAGTTTATGACCTTTCGCAGTTTGACGCTCCGCAGCGCATGTATGGCGGACGCGCTGCGTACCGGGCTGGTGGCAAGGTCGGCGGGATTGAACCGCTTATTCAGGCATTGATGAACAAGGCCAAAATGGCTAAAAAGGTTTCGAACAAGGCAACGGAGCCCCTGCTAAATGAGCGCGATGATGCTATAGCCAGTGCCTTAGCCGTTGCGCAAAAAGCTATCTGAGGAAATCCCTATGACCAGTTCGTATACCACCAACAAGAACATCGAAAAGCCCGCAAACGGCGATTACAACAACACATGGTCTGTGCCGGTCAACAGTGACTGGGACATCATTGATCGTGCTTTTGGTGGAACGACATCCCTGAACGCCGTTGGTGCATCTGGTGTTGTTACGCTTACCTACACGCAGTACCAAGCGCCAATTATCGCAATTACAGGCACATTGACTGCAAACGTAAATTACCAATTACCGGCAGGTGTTGGTGGATATTTTTATATTTTTAACAATACGTCCGGGGCATTCTCTGTACTCTTTTCTTCAGCGGGCGGCGGCAGCACCGTCACCCTCCCACAGGGATACACAATCTCAGCTATTTCAGATGGCACCAATATCGGCTTAGGCACAACCAACGCCGCTTTGATAACATCCACCTATGCCGACCCAACGTGGATTACATCGCTTGCAGCCTCAAAGCTGACAGGTACTGTTGCCATTGCCAGTGGTGGTACAGGTGCGGCTACCAGCGCTGCGGCGCGGGTAAACTTGCTCCCCTCCTATACGGGTAACGCCGGTAAATTCCTTGCGGTGAACGTAGGTGCTACGGACACTGAATGGGTTTCGGCTGGCGGCGCAGGTACCGTAACTTCAGTTAATGCGACTACAGCTATTAGCGGCCTATCCTTTTCAGGTGGCCCGATCACTGCGGCTGGCACTTTAACTCTTAGCGGCACGTTAGGCGTAGCAGGTGGTGGCACAGGGGCTGCTACACTGACTTCAGGCGCGGTGCTTATTGGTGCTGGGACGTCTGCTGTTACGTCTGTCTCCCCCGGCACCGCAGGCAATGTGCTTACATCAAATGGATCAGCTTGGGTTTCTCAAGCTGCTGGTGCGGCGGCAGTTACCAGCTTTAATACCCGCACAGGTGCGGTTACGCTTACCTCGCTGGACGTTACGAATGCTCTTACCTATACCCCGGTCCAACCCAACGGCACGGGCGCTTCCGGCACATGGAGCATTAGTATTAGCGGCAACGCAGGGACAGCCACTTCAGCCACTTCTGCGACAACAGCCACGACAGCGACAACCGCAAACGCGCTCAACACAGCCAATAACTATCAGGTCAACAGCATTGGCGTTGGCACTGCTGGCTCTGGCACCGCAGGTGAGATCCGGGCGACCAACAACGTCACCGCTTTCTATTCGTCAGATGCGCGCTTAAAAGAGAATGTACAGCCGATCACAAACGCTCTCGACGTTGTGTCGGCAGTTGGCGGCAAGACCTTTGACTGGACAGATGCGTACCTTGCAGAGCATGGCGGCGCAGACGGATATTTTGTCCGCAAGAACGACTTTGGCGTTATAGCGCAAGATGTACAGGCGGCATTCCCGCTGGCTGTGCGCGAACGTAGCGATGGCACACTTGCCGTTGACTATGAAAAGCTAGTCGCTGTGGCCTTTGCTGCGATTGCGGATCTTCGCGCTGAGGTGGAGGCGCTTAAAAAATGACACTTGCCGCATCAGGGACACTCAGCATGGGGGGCAGCACAGCAAACCGGTCTGTCAACCTTGAACTAAGCCAAGCAGCCACTGCACAGATTTCGTTGAACGACACCAACGTGCGTTCATTGGCGGGGGTGCCTTCCGGCGCTATTACCTTAGCAACCGACTTTTACGGCAAGAGCGCGGGCGCTACTGTTAATTTTAACGACGCTGTTGTTTCGGCTGCTGGCGTTCCTGCCCAATCTGCGGGGTATCGCATAGACGTAAACGGATTTGTTTACCAAGTGGTAAACGGTGTCGATACCTCACTTGGCCAGTGGGTGACGCCAACTTCCGCAGGCGGTAATTACGAAGTTTTTGCAACAGTCACTAGCGGCTCCGTAAGTTCAGGCACTACAGGTTCTTGGGTTGCTACCTCTGGAAGCCCGCTGTGGACACGGGTGGCGGTTATATCAGGAACCATCAATATTGTAGAGTTAGTTATGGATGTTCGCGCCACCGGGACCGGGACAGTTCTTGATTCATGGTCTGTAACTCTTGAGGCTGAGAGGTTCTAATGGCCGTAAAAGAAGATGACATAAACCTGCGCCTAACAACGCATGAAGCCGTTTGCGCTGAGCGCTGGCGAGAAACCATATTGCGTATTAAGCGCATTGAAGCCCTCATGATCGGCACTGCCGGTGGGGTAATCGGGCTACTGGCCGCTATTGCTTTTAAGATGGGATGACATGAGGATCGCGTCGATTTTAGCAGTGCTGCTGCTTTTGTCTGGCTGCAAAGACCGCTATCGGTATGACTGCCAAGACCCTGCGAACTGGCAGCAGGAGATCTGCAAGAAGCCTAAGTGTGTAGCTATGGGCTACTGCACCGAATGGCTGATAAATACGGGTGAAGAAGATGAAGCCGACTAACGAATGGTCACCAGAGGAACTGTTACGGTTCATTGTCGGCATCGTACTGTCGCTGACGCTTACCTTTATTGTGGCAACTGTGCTATACTCGCTGGTGTTTGTATCGCAGCCGATGGAGGGGCAATCCCCGAATGACGCAGAGTTTTTTAAGCTGATTAACCCTATTGCTACGTTTATCGTGGGCGCATTGGCAGGGCTTATGGCAGGGCAGGGCAGTGGCGGCATGAAGAAAAAACCGCCAGAAAAAGGAGAATGTGATGAACTTCCTAAATAGTTTTGAAAGTAATAAAGACGGCGTTAACGACACCGTTGAATTTGTTATTCGCGTGGCCATCGTCACGCTGTCTGCCGTTATCCTTGTGGTTGTTTTGGCGCTTGCCGTTGGTCTTTTTGTGGCGAACGATGTCGTAAGCAGCGCAGCTATCCTTGAAACAGTAAATCCAGCCTTCCAGACCATCATTGGTGCCTTTGTGGGCCTGCTTGGTGGCCTAAGCCTCAATGCCAATGCACGGGATAAGGGAGATCCTGAGCCGGAAGAGCCGCTGGAATTAACCACGCCTGAGCCTGAGGCACCAAAGACATTCAGCGACCCTGCCGACCCAGTAATCCCCGCCACAACAATCTTCCCTAAAAATGAAGATGACGATGATGAGATGGAGCCTTGGGAAAAATACCGTAACGATCTGCGCTATGACGTAAACGGTGATGGCGTGGTTGACGCAGACGATTTCCCTGACTGGCGCAATCCGGCGGCATAAATGGCGGGCAATCTCTCCACCGTTGAGATGATCGGCCAGCTTTGGCCCATCGTCCTTGCGTTCATCACGCTTACGATCATTCTTGCTAAGATGGACGTGCGGCTGGGTGTGGCTGAAGAGAAAATCAAAACGCTCTTTGAATTATGGAATAATCGGAAGGACGATAAATGAGCCTAATTAACCTTCAACAGAAAATAGGAGTAACCGCAGATGGCGCATTCGGTCCGGGAACATTTAAAAAGGCTGCGGCTTTTTATAAATTATCGCCTGATAGGGCAGCGCATTTCTTTGCTCAGACGGCGCATGAAAGCGGCGGCTTCAAAGCTTTTAGCGAAAACCTTAACTATGGTGCGAAAGGTCTACGCGGCACTTTTGGCAAGTATTTTCAGACTGAAGCAATTGCTAGGGCGTATGAACGTCAGCCAAAAAAGATTGCTAATCGGGCATATGCAAACCGCATGGGCAATGGTGATGAAGCGTCTGGGGAGGGGTGGAAATTCCGGGGCAGGGGTGCCCTCCAACTCACCGGCAAAGACAACTACCAAGCCTTCGCCAACTACATCAACCGACCCGAAATAATGCACGACCCCGACCTTGTGTCGGGCGAACTGTGTTTTGAAAGCGCGTTGTGGTTCTTCGACCGGAACAAGCTATGGTCGATCTGCGATCAAGGTACAGGCGAAGGCGCGATCCTTGCCCTGACAAAGCGCATCAATGGCGGAACGCATGGCCTTGATGACCGCCGCCTAAAGACCAAGAAGTACGCAACATGGCTTTAATTAACCCAATTATGATATATGGATTGGCAGGCGCTTTAATTATTGGCGCTGCTTCTGGTTACAAAGTTCGTGACTGGCAGTGCGATGCAGCTTTTGCAAAGGCGCTGGAAAAGGCTGAAAAGCTGCGTGTCAAAAAACAAGAGGTAGTAGATGATGTCTCAAAAACCTACGAATCGGAACGAGATCAAGCCAATGTCGTGGCAACCGAACGCACCAACACCATACGCGAAATATATAAAACGGCTCCTGCCATTCCTGTTGATTGCGCTGGTTCTGATGCTTTGCGCAGGGTGCTCGAAAGCGGTGTCAGTGACGCCAATGCCGCTGCCACCGGCAAACCTAGCGGCGAAGTGCCCAAATCTTCAGAACCCGCCAGTGGTAATGATCGACCCTGAGCGGGCAATTTGGGAAGCAGATGTACTTGCAAAGTACATAGATTGCGCAACCAAGCATCGCTTGACTGTTCAAGCATGGGTTGACGCAGTAGCTGTAAAGTAGCCCTTAGCTACCTTCAGGGGTAACAAGCCGGTTCAAATACCAAATCGCTTTACGCAAATCTTCAATCGCGTCTTTCTTATGATTGGCGCGGCTGATGTATTTTAGGGCATTTCCCTTGCAGTAACCGGAAAACTCTTCGCCGGTTAGCTTAGCCTCAATGTAATCGATGGTTTCAACGCCACCCACCTTATAGTGCGGGGGTTCGTTCACCATGTCAGATATGGGACAACCCACCCTGTTTTCATCATTAGCGCATGCCCAGCAAAAATTGCTGATGCGAATACCATGGTTACATTTATAATCTTTAAGTGACGTCATTGCTGAAGGGCCTTTACCTTGCCAATGAACAGGGGATTGAGGGCAATCTTGCCAACGCTGTAAAAGTTACCCGCGCCCCTGACAGATTCGTTATCCTTGTAGATCTCATCGACAATGATAAAATCGGAATCGCTCAATGCGTCTGTTAATTCTTCCAAGCTTCTGGCTGGATGTTCGCCAATGATCTGGTGAACTGAATTACCGCTGCGCGATGGCATATTCATTGTGATCTGAAATCTCATAATAATACCTCAAAAAGATGGGCGAGGCATAGCACCCCGCCCACCCTCTTGTCCATTAGCCGAAATCGTCTTCCGACGATGCTTCGGCGGCAGGAGCAGACACCTGCGTCGAGCCAGTCGAAGGCGGCAGTGCAGGGGCTGGTGTAGAAGCTTGCACAGGCGCAGGGGTCACGCCACCACCATTCTTAGGGCTAAACACAAGGTCGGCTGGACGCTCAACCCAGCTTGCGATCTTAAAGACCGGAGCGTAGTTGGTCGTTTTCACAGGCTCACCCTTATCGTTACGTCCCTGCGTAACAATTGGGATTACGGTTTCAAGGGAAACAACAGGAAGCTTGCCTGCATTTGCCTTTACGCCAGCCAGATATTCGTTGTGGCAGGAGTCGAAAGCACCCAGCATGGCCTTGGCCGTAGACGCAATCTCGCGCACATCGCCACCGCAATCCTTGCCCAGCTTCAGCATCATGCGGATGCCCTGCTTGAAATTAGGACCCGGCTTTTCAGGCATGGGCTGACCAATTGGGGCAACCCTAAATATAGGCGCTGAGCCAGCGGGGAAATCAATGAAGCCCACCTCAATGTTCTCAAAGTCCATAACAGCCTTGAAAGTCTGGGTGATGTCTACGGGGTTGTTAACCCCATCGACACGGTCAACACGGGTAAACCGACCTGCCCGTGCGTCAAACTTAATGATGGGGATGATGTCGCCACCGGATGTTTCGTAATTAAAACCAAATGCCATTTTACATTTTCCTTTTATGGCGCTGTTTAGCCAGCACCCTGCTTCCCCGCATTGTGCGGAAACTGGTTATATGCCCCAGATCTCAAACGCCTGCTGGCGCGAAACTGGGTCATTGAAATAGAAACTGTCTGTATCTGGAACGACAAATGAAGCCAGTTCCATAGGATCATCGCTGAGCGCCAAGAAGCGCTGTATGGTAAGTCCAATCTTGCCAAGCGCCTCAACATGCTCACGGGCGTTTTCAAGCGCATATGTGGCATGTTTCTTTGACGTTATATATGTCACCCGCGCAGACAAGTTGTCACCTCTTGCAGCGCGATATAGGGCCACCTGACGGGCATGCGGCTGGCTGATCTTGCTAGGGAGCGCGTGTGTGGTCTTTAGGTCGGTCAGCATGCCATGCTGCTCCCATTCAAAGTCATAATAGCCGATCATGGGCACAAGCAGGCCCTCAATGTCTAGGCTAACGCTACCCTGAGCGGATGACGGTGTGCCGTAGCCGCGCAATTCGCGCAGACCCATTTCCACCATGTCTGGAATCGCTTTACGCTCTTTATCGACCTTGTCGCCGCTGATGAACGATGCCAACGTGTTAAACTTGTCCAGTGCGATCTTGGTGCACTCAGCCAAAGGCGCGGTAAGGTTAAAGAGCCCGTGGGCGACGCCATCTTCAACAGCCGTACCGCGATAAGCGGCAGGGCCCACAGATGATGTTTTCTTCAGGCACTTGTTCATGACGAAGGTGGCTAAAGACGATGTGAACAGGTTGCATGTCGATGGCGACAGGTGTTGGATATTATGCACTTCAAACGGATTGCTCATCATTCTTCCTCAATGGTGATACGATATGACTGACCGTTGCGGTCAACAATCCGCAGCGATGAAACCGCTGATTGCAGGTCATTTGTTACCTCCCGTGGTAGGGAAAGCAAGCCCTCAGGATCTGCAAAAGAAAACTGCTGCGCGATGCGGTGGGTTATATATTCCTGCATTTTTGAATGTGTTTGCATAAGATTTCCATAAATAAATAATTAATTGATGCGCAGGACAGTACGCCCGCAGGTAAAATACGTCAACCCACAAAATAATGTTGACATCACGGGCACACTGCCCGTACCTATACGGCCCTAATGATAATTAAATCAGTGGAGATAAATTATGGATGATGCGCAAGTATATGAAATCATTAAGAGATCGCAACGTGCGTTTAGGCGCGCAGATAAAATAGCGCAGGAAAAGCGCGAAATTGAAAATGAAATTCGGGATTTGTGCCGCGAATATGCTGAAGCTTGCCGTGTGTGGAACTGGCAACCTCATATGCTGCGTCAGGCAGTCGATGCCCGCATGGGCAAAAAGGCCGCTTGACATCATAGGACGTGCCGCCCTACCTTGTATGGCGACACCTATCGAAAATTGGAGTTAAAATGAAGCAGACCAAAGAAGATTTTGCACTGGCGCGGGGTTCGTTGAACATGACAACCACGCAAATGGCTAGGGCATTGCGCATGGGAATAGGTTCAGACCGAACGATCAGGCGCTATGAAAGTGGTGAGTGCCCTGTGCCGGGACCAACGTCAGTTGCGGTGGAAGCCCTGCTGACAGGGTTTAGGCCGGAGGGTTTTGAGGAAGGTTAGTAAACGCATTTTAAGGAGCAAAAAAATGTTGGAAGATTGGGATACGCCGCAACTTTTGCGTGGCAAAACTCGCTTACTCTTTTTACCCATCTTATTCAAAAATCTGAAATGACCGACACTTTGACCGACCACATCGAAACGGTCGAAGATCTGGTGACTGAAATGGCGAGGGCTATAAACCCTGCCGCTTTTTCAGATGGCGGTTCGAAAAGCCAGATAGCCCTGTGCCGCTTTGCGGCCAGACGGGCTTTGGCAGTCGTTGCGCCAATAATGGTGCGTGAAGCTGCTGCCTTGGCCGGTGATAACAAAGAGATCGCTGCAAACATCATGCGGTTGAATGAAATTTTTTGAGGCAAAAGGAATAATTATGACAGATGATATAGAGCCTTTGGATGAGCAGGGTCTGGTAGACGCTGCTGCGAAAGTACAGCAACTTATGATGCAGGTCGCACCAAATCCCGGTGACGGGCTGGGCGTTACTGCCATGATGATGACCAATTTTCTGGCGACAGGATTGGCATGCGGCATCTTAGATGAAGATTTCATTGACAAGATGATCAATTCAATCCGCGAAACAGTTAACGAATCCGTAGCGGCAATTTACGAAGCCATGGCAGCGGAAGCTGAGAATGCAACAGTTCAATAAGAGGAAGTGAATATGAAGGATAAATACGTTTACCCACACGTTTCAGACACAGGCCCACGGCCCGGAATGGAACTGCGCGACTGGTTTGCCGGACAGGCGATAATTGGCCTTATTTCTAACCCTAAATACAATGCACATGACACTGATGGCTATGCGGCTGTAGCATATATAGTGGCAGATGAACTTTTACATGAGCGGGAGCAAAATTAATGACTTACGCAATCACAGCAGAGCAACTTCGCGTATTTATTGAGCGCATTGAGCGCCAAGAGGAAGAGAAAAAGCAGATCTCTGATTACATCCGCGACGTTTACAGTGAAGCTAAGGGTCAGGGTTATGACACCAAGATCCTGAAGCAGATCATTCGCCTGCGCCGCATGGAAAAGGATGCGCGTGACGAAGAGGAAGCGGTTCTCGACACATACAAAAAGGCCCTTGGGCTTTAGGAGATGGGCGATGCGTGATACCAGCCGGATGTTTAATTTTCGCGATGTGTCCAACAGGCTTGGCATCCCGCAAAACAATAAGAACAATTGGGCTATAGGGCATATACTTTCGTCCGCAGCGCAAAAAAGGGGCATTCAAGTTGATCGCCCTTTAACTGAAAAAACTGACCCAAACCCCACCGTCAGTGCAAAGCACTGTATTGCGGCATATCCCATGGCCTTCTTTGATGAAGCATTGGTTATTGTCGGTGATTGGTGGGGTGAGGCGAAGGCTCAAGGGGATTTGTTTGAATGATTATACTTGGAATAGATCCCGGATTAAGTGGAGCGCTTGCGTTCTACGATACGGTTGAACAAGCTGTTGAGGTGATCGACATGCCGGTGTTGGAACTTGTCCGCAACGGCAAGAAGAAACGGGAGGTCAGCGCACAGTCGCTGGCCAACCACATTGCAGGCAGGAAGATCAATGGCGCTTTTCTGGAGCGCGTCAATGCGATGACCGGACAGGGCGTGACATCTGTTTTCAGCTTTGGCCGATCATTAGGGATTGTCGAAGGCATCCTTGCTGCATATGACATACCGACAACGCTTGTAACGCCTCAGGCGTGGCAGAAGGCTGTCAATCAGCGCGCAGGTAAAGACGGAAGCCGTGAAAGAGCAATGCAGCTTTTTCCCGCGCAGGTCGATCTGTTCCAGCGCAAGAAAGACGATGGCCGATCTGACGCTTCCCTCATAGCTTATTACGGAGCGAAAACGCTTTAATTATATATTGATCAGGGGCTGATAGTGGAAAATATTCAATTCGATTACGATTTTGCGGGTCCTGCTGACTATGCCAAAATGTACCGCCAGTTGGGCATTCAGGTCGTACCGGCCAAGATGCCTCGCGAAGATAAGGCATGGAAGCGTCCCGTCATTAAGTGGCGTGATTATGAAGATCACATTGCCGACGATGACACGTTCAACAATTGGTTTGGCGCAAGCGGTGAATTCCGCTCTCGCCCCAACATGGGCATCATCACAGGCGATGCGTCAGGCGGCACGTTTGTCTTAGACATCGATCTGCACAACCATCCTAAAGCCAAGGTATGGTTGGATGACTTGATTGAGAACCATAACCGCAGCATGCCGATCAATGCGCCGACACAGCGCACTGGTGGCGGTGGCTTGCAGTTGCTGTTCAAGTCCCCAGACGGCTGGGTGTCGCCCACCAACAAGACAAGCATGGGCGTAGACATCAGGGGACAGGGTGGTTTTGCCATGCTGCCGCCAAGCCAACATGAAAGCGGGCACTCTTACGAATGGATCAAGGGCTTTGAACCTTGGAACATAGCCATCCCTGAGGCCCCCACATGGCTTATAGAGGCCATCGATGAACTGTTGGCACAGTTTACCAAGGTCGAGCGCGGTGAGCGTACAGACAGCCCCGCAGTGGCAACAGATGCCTTTGGCCAGATCGTGGATGGTCGCGAAGATTAC
>Ga0209769_1000316_pt1 | contig 19293 bp, 22 predicted proteins | sample LauGreSuBDMM15DN_2_FD_187569 | JGI IMG/M metagenome (GOLD analysis project Ga0209769, IMG submission 187569) | Freshwater lake microbial communities from Lake Michigan, USA - Su13.BD.MM15.DN (SPAdes) (version 3) | ecosystem: Environmental > Aquatic > Freshwater > Lake | place: Lake Michigan, USA...
GTGCAGGTGAAATTCTTTTGAAGCCAACGCGTGAATCACTTGAGCGCAATATGTCTTTTGCGGGCAAACATCCATACCCAGAGATTATTGCGGCGCAGTTAGGTAATGAAGCTGGTCTTGTTGGAGTTGCTGACTTAGCTAGAAGTTAATTATCAACGTCATCACTTAAGTGCACGATGTCATTTACAAAGGCAAGAGCACTTCCACCTGTGCCAATTATTCCCCATTTAAATGTACTCACAGCGCTGCTCCATCATCTTCGTGATGACCGCGATGAAACCAACGATTGACAGCGCCCTTTACTGCGCGCCACATCGCACGTGGTGATTGTCGTGGGGGATTAGGTGGAATAAAACGGTTCGTATCTTGAATCGCATCTAACTCATCAAGATAGGTTGTTGGTGCAGATTCATCCAAAGACAGGCCAGAAACGATGGAATCAAATTCGCTGCGAATCAGTTCCTCTTCATCGAACTCATCAGGGCCTGGGCGGGGATTACTCACCCTCAGATAGTGTCATATCTGGCAATAGCCACTAAATTAGAGCCATGCTCAACAACCTGCCGTATGGAGCTTTGCGTGCGTTCCTGACGCCATTTTTGATGGCTGGCTTTCGTCCCAAGGTAAGAGGCCTGCGCAATGTTCCGGCAAAGGGCCCGGTCATCATCGCTTCAAACCATTTATCTTTTAGTGATTCAATCTTTATGCCTTTAGTTGTTCCACGTAAAGTTACTTTCTTAGCTAAAAGTGAGTACTTCACATCACCTGGAGCTAAAGGCTTACTTAAAAAACTCACCTTCATCGCACTAGGACAAGTTCCAGTTGATCGCTCAGGCGGGCGTCGAAGTGAAGCTGCCTTGATTACTGGATTAAAGGTTTTGGCCCAAGGTGCTTGCCTAGGTATTTATCCTGAAGGAACACGCTCACCTGATGGTCGCCTCTATAAAGGTCGCACGGGTATTGCCCGCCTAGCAATTGAATCCGGAGCACCTGTCATTCCAGTTGCAATGGCTAATACTGACAAGATCCAACCGACAGGAAAAGTAATCCCTAATCTTCACCGCGTGGAAATGCAATTTGGAAAGCCTATGTATTTTGATGGAGATTCCACAGATCTGTTATATCTGCGCGATGTCACAGATCAGATCATGAATGTTATACAAGCTATGTCTGGCCAGGAATATGTTGATACATATGCACCTAAGAAATCAAAGCCTGATGATATTAACGTCGCCGGCGAGGAAGACTAAAGAAGATCTAGCCCATTTCTTGTAGTTAAGAATTGGCAGGTAGTGCATGTTGGACCAGATTCTGGAATTTCACCTTCTAGAACTTTAATGAAATCTCCAATCACACGCATGAAGTTATCGTGGTCCCGCTCTACTGCCACATATTTTTGATAGACACCGAAGCCACTATTTTCAGGGTTTTCGCCAACAGTGTGAGTAGGTTTCCACACAAGCAGACCCATCGATGCAACTTCCACGGCTTTTCCTGCAGCTGGGTTTTCAAGTGCAAAAGCGTAGGCCTCTAATTGAGGCGAATAAAAAGCACCGCTATCTCGCTCTGAATCAGATACTTTGCAATCAATTAATCCCACAGTGCCATCATCATTAGTTGAGAGAAGGTCGTATTTTCCCAAAATGCGCCAGCGAGTGTCCTGGCCATTGATTTGTATTGGTTTGCTTTTGACGAATTCGCCCCATCTAGTAACAGTTCCAGGGCGAAGAGATGAATTAATAGTTGGCATATCAGCTCTTTGGAAGAACTCTTCTTGCAGTGAAGATAATGTGCCAACAAGTGGCATGGTCATAGGAGCGGTGACTTTGTACCAATACTTAACCCATAAACAGCGCTTGCATGTTGAGAGACCAAAAGTTAAATCTGAAGGAGAGATGTTTTCACGCGCTGGCTTTATAGGTTTTTTCATATGCCTATTGTGGCTCTAGCCACCGACAATTGCTAAGTACAAAACCGAGAGGCCCAGCAAAATCATGATGGTTCCTCCGCCTGCCCGTAGTTTTTCTAGACGGGTTGAATCTGTGGCTAGCCATGCCCGTGCAGTTCCGGCTAATAAGCCCCACGTGCCATCGGAGAAAAAGGCAAGGATTGAAAAGATCGCTCCTAGCAAAATCAGCTGCGAGGTGACTTGTCCTTTGTCGCGATCAATAAACTGTGGAAGCACTGCGGCATAAAAAACTATTGCTTTGGGATTGAGTGCACCGACCCAAAAACCATCGCGAATGGAGCGAAGGGCAGTGGGCGAGCTATCTCCCTGATTAGTCATATCTGCTGCGTGAGCTCTGCGCTTTCTGATGGCATCGATACCTAAATAGATTAAGTAAAGGCCACCGCCCCATTGCACTGCGATGTATGCAAGATCTGATCTCTGCAAAATCGGGCCCAGACCAAGGGCCACAAAGACTGATAAAACAAAAGAACCAGAGACATTGCCTGCCACGGTGAAGACTGCAACTGTGCGACCCCAAGCGATGGCCCGAGCGATTACGAATAAAACACTCGGGCCAGGCGCCAAGATAATAATCATCGCGGCAACGATGTACTCAGCTAAGCGCGAGGGAATGACCATAGGTCAGATAGTAGTTAGAGTCGCTGCTCAACATGTACCTGGGATTGTTGTGCCACGACTGGGCTGCGCCACCGCTTGAGCATGCCAAATCTGAGCGTGAGCGTGTTGGAAGTTGCGCCTGTCTACCTATCCCAATAGATTACGGCTGTATATATCGAATGGATACATAGCCCGATAGGTGGAGAAGGAGTAAGCGATGCGCTCACGCAGTGAATCACTTGAATTCGCCCTCCTTGGCCTTTTATCTCAGACACCTCTCCATGGCTATGAGCTACGAAAGCGCATGGGCACAATCTTTGGTCCATTCCGCGCACTCTCGTTCTCAGTTCTCTACCCACAGCTGCGCAGAATGCTAGAAGCGGGCCTGATCGAAGAGAGCGTGGTGGATTCTCCATCTCGGCGCTCGCGAATCGTTTATGACATTACAGATAAAGGCCAGGCTCGTTTTGAGAATCTGACAGAGACCGTGAGCCCTGAGACATGGGAAGACGAAGGCTTTGAAATCCGCTTTGCATTTTTTTCTCCAACATCTTCAAAGAACAGAGTAAGAATTCTTGAGGGACGCCATCGTCGCCTCAAGGAGAAAGCAGAGATTCTGCGCGGTGAACTCGAGAAGTCACCGATTGGAATCGATAAATATCTAGAGGAGTGGCGACGTCACTCACTGGACTCAGCTGATCGAGAGATTGCTTGGCTGGAAAAAATGATCAAAACCGAGAGGAAATAGAGTGAACATAACAACCGGTAAAGGCGACATCCGTGTTGCAATCGTTGGCGTAGGAAACTGTGCCAACTCTTTAGTTCAAGGCGTTACTTACTATAAGGATGCTGCCCTTGATCAAGAGATTCCAGGTCTGATGCATGCAACTGTTGGGGCGTATCACATTTCGAATGTGAAGTTCGTTGCAGCCTTTGACGTTGATGCCAAGAAGGTCGGTCTAGATCTAGCTGATGCCATCTGGGCCAGCGAGAACAACACTATTAAATTTAGTGATGTTGCAAAGACTGGGGTACCAGTTTTGCGCGGAGTAACAAATGATGGTCTCGGTAAGTACTACCGCGAAACAATCAAAGAATCCGATGTCCCTGCAGTGGACGTCGTTGCAGTATTAAAGGAAGAACAAGTAGATATCTTGATCTGCTATCTACCAGTGGGATCAGAAGTTGCCGCTAAGTACTATGCACAGTGCGCAATCGATGCAGGATGTGCTTTCGTTAACGCACTTCCAGTATTCATCGCATCAGATCCTGTATGGGAAAAGAAGTTTGCTGATGCTGGTCTGCCTATCGTGGGAGATGACATCAAGAGCCAGGTGGGAGCCACAATTACTCACCGCATCATGGCTAAGTTGTTCCAAGATCGTGGTGTTCACCTCGATCGCACATACCAATTAAACGTTGGTGGAAATATGGACTTCAAGAACATGCTCGAGCGTGATCGCCTTGAATCCAAGAAGATTTCAAAAACTAACTCAGTGACATCACAGTTAGAGCACGACTTGGGTGAGAAGAATGTTCACATCGGACCTTCTGACTACATTCCATGGCTAGATGATCGCAAGTGGGCCTACGTTCGCCTCGAAGGCCGCGCTTTTGGCGATGTTCCTCTTAACTTGGAATACAAGCTTGAGGTATGGGATTCACCTAACTCTGCCGGTGTAATCATCGATGCATTGCGTTGCGCAAAAATCGGTCTTGATCGCAAGATTGGTGGAGCTTTGCTCTCACCATCTAGCTACTTCATGAAGACACCACCTGTTCAGTACACAGATGAACAAGCACATAACAAGGTGGAAGATTTTATTACTGGAAAGATTGAGCGCTAAAGCTAGCTAGTAAAAAGAGTAGGAACGAAAAGGCCCCTGGTATTAACCTGGGGGCTTTTTCTAATTCCGTACAAAGAGGTGAGAGCCCAATTAATCGACGTGGCGGTTACACACTGACTGGCCTTCTGGACCAAGTTCAAAGTGTGAACAGGCAACATGTAAGGCGTCAAAAGCGTTGTCACCGTAATGTGCTCGAAATGCAAGGGCTAGGAGAACACGCAAATTAGTTTCACTATCAGATTTGATTCCAAAGACCTGGGCGCTTCGGCTGACAGAATTTTCAATGACTTTTTCGGTGTGGGCAGTTTCAGTAGCGATTGCCGAGTTGGATTTACCCTGACACAAAAGGTTAAGGACTAGCTGTTCGAAGGGGGATAGTTCCCGTGTTGCAATCGTGATGTCTCTTGCCATCGTAATAGCCACCTTTCCGCGGTGTTTTCATTGTCCTACTTTGTTCACAGGAATATCACCCCTAGGATGCGTTAATGACTGAAATCTTGAGCACTCAGGTGGGCTCAGTCCTGACCCTTTCCTTTAATCGCCCAGCAAAGATGAATGCTCTGACACGTGCGATGTATGCAGGCTTAGCTAAAGGCCTCAATGATGCTGCAGGTGATTTTTCTATTCGTGCCGTGATCCTAACAAGTGAAGGTGATCATTTCACTGCCGGTAATGACATTGTAGATTTTATGGACAATCCGCCAACAAGTGATTCATCAGAGGTTGCGCAGTTCTTAGCCGCACTTCTTAACTTTCCTAAACCACTTATTGCTGCTGTTAAAGGAAATGCAGTGGGAGTTGGAACAACAATGCTTTTGCACTGTGATGTAGTTGTCGCTTCGCCATCTGCCAACTTCTCTATGCCATTTGCATCTCTCGGCTTAGTTCCAGAAGCTGGCTCCAGCTTTCTCTTTCCACAACTAGTTGGTTATCAGAGAGCCGCCAAGATTTTCTTTACCGGTGAATCATTTGGCGCAGATGCAGCCCTAGAAATGGGTTTGATTGCAGAGGTTGATTCAGATGCTCTAGCTGGAGCAACCAAGATTGCTCAACACATCGCTGAACAACCACCACAGGCGATCATCAATACAAAGGCTTTGCTCAAAGCCCGCAACCATGAAGCAGTGGCTGCAGTGATGAAGGCAGAGTTTGAAATCTTTTCTATGGCTTTACAATCTGATGAAGCGATGGAAGCTTTTATGAAATTTATGGCCAAGAAGGGGAAATCATGACACTTGCAGGTAAGAGAATTTTCATCACCGGGGGATCGCGCGGTATCGGTTTAGCGATTGCATTGCGTGCAGCTGCCGATGGTGCCTCAATTGCAATCGCTGCCAAGACGTCAGATCCCAATCCAAAACTACCTGGCACCATTCACACAGCTGCAGCTGAAATTGAAGCGGCAGGTGGAAAAGCCCTTGCGATTCAATGCGATCTTCGCGATGAACTTCAGATTGAGGCCGCAGTTAGTCAAGCAGCAGAGGCTTTTGGGGGCATCGATATCCTAATCAACAATGCCAGTGCGATTAACTTAACTCGCACAGATGCAACACCGGCAAAGAGATTTGATCTCATGTTTGATGTGAACGTGCGCGGCACATTCTTAACTTCACAGGCTGCACTGCCTCACCTGCGCAAATCTGGCGCTGAAGGACGCAATCCTCATATTTTGAATCTTTCCCCGCCACTTTCTATGAAGCCAATCTGGTTTAAAAACCATGTTGCATACACGATGGCTAAATACGGAATGAGTATGTGTGTTTTGGGAATGGCAGAAGAGTTTAAGCGTGATGGAATTGCTGTGAATGCGTTGTGGCCACGAACTGTAATTGACACCGCTGCTTTACAGATGATTCCAGGCATTGATGCACTAGCCGGTCGCAAGCCTGAGATCTTGGCAGATGCTGCATATGCCATCTTTAATCGACCAGCTGCAGAGTGCACAGGAAATTTCTTTGTTGATGATGAAGTTTTGGCTTCAGAAGGAATAATTGATCTAGAGAAATACTCTGTTACCCCAGGTACCAAGGATTTCCTTCTCGACTTCTTTCTTGACTAAGATTGCTACATGCTCAGGAAGATACTTGTACTTTGTGCAGTATTACTAATCACTTCCCCTACTTCCGCCTTTGCCCATGGAGAGATGGTTCGAGCATTTCCTGCCGCGGATTCAAATGTTCCTACAGCACCTACGGAAGTTTCAATTGAATTTGATGGCAAACTCCAAGTTCTGGGTAATGCCACGATAAATACCATAACCATCAAAGATGATAAAGGTCAGATAATTTCTGAGCCAATTTCCACGGTTGAAGGAATGAAAATCACCAGCAAGTTAACGTCATTAGAAGTCACTGGTTTGATATCAGTGAGTTATCGATCAGTTTCTGAGGATGGCCATCCAGTTGAAGGTGAATACAGTTTCACTGTAGGAGAGATACCGATGGCGATAAGTGCTTACGGAGAAGAAAGCGCCCAAGAAGAGGCTGGGCCTTCTGAAGAAAGTGGCAGTAATTTACTCGTTAACGGAGTTGGAATTTTAATTCTGATTGGTATTGTTTTTGGCATAGTCAGGCGTATAAAGAAGTAGAATGCACCAATGCCCAACTTTGAATTAGAGATCAACGGTCCAAACCTGATTCAAGAATCAGAACGAGGTGGATCGGCGCGCTCATTGTTCTGGCCGTGGGCTGGAGCAAACGTCTCACTCTTAGCCCTGTCTTACGGCTCATTCTTCTTAGGATTTGGAATCTCATTTAGGCAAGCCACATGGGCTGCAATCATCGGCACGATTTGTTCCTTTTTCTTAGTCGGTATCAGTTCTTTAGCTGGCAAACGCTCAAATGCGCCGACAATGGTGTTAGCTCGAGCCTCCTTTGGAGTTAAGGGCAGCATCCTTCCTGGATTCCTTTCATATTTTATCTTCGTCGGATGGGAAACAGTTTTAGTCTCCCTTGCCACCCTTGCAACAGGGACTGTCTTTTCTAGAATTGGGGGAGTAGACCAGAACCTTGCTTTGATCCTTGGATTTGTAATAGCGGTCTCACTCACTGTTTTTGGTGGAGTTCTAGGACTTAGCGTCATAATGAAGTTACAGAAAGTATTGACAGTGGTGACCGTTGTCATGACTGTTGTTTACATCGCACTAACCATGGACACAATCAATTGGAGTGCGGTAACTGCGATTAAGGATGGTTCAACGCAAGGGTTCATCGGCGCACTCATTTTCGGTATAACCGGTATTGGACTTGGTTGGGTGAATTGCGCCGCAGATTACTCGCGCTATCTTCCGAGATCTGTTTCAAGCAAAGCAGTTGTTGGATGGACGGTATTTGGGGCGTCGGTTGTGCCCATCATTTTAGTTATATATGGTGCAGCCCTGTCTGCTAGCAGCAAGGATCTCAGCGAAGCAATCGCTATGGATCCAATCGGTGCTTTGACCTCGCTATTGCCAACATGGTTCTTAATTCCCTTTGCTCTTGTTGCGATTTTGGGATTAGTTGGTGGAGCAATTCTTGACCTTTACTCTTCAGGATTAGCCTTAGTTTCAATTGGTGTGCCAATCAAACGATATCAAGCAGCCATAATCGATGCCTTCATCATGCTTGCAGGCTCTGTCTATATCGTCTGGGTCGCTGATAATTTCTTTTATCCGTTCCAGGGATTTCTAATCACACTAGGTGTTCCTGTTGCAGTGTGGTCAGCAATCTTCGTTGCAGATGTCATGATGCGGAAGAAGGCATACAGCGAGACGGACTTATATGACCCACAAGGGATGTATGGATCAATCAACCGGGGATCTATCGTTTTAATGACTATTGGAACAATAGTTGGCTGGGGATTAGTTACCAATACTTTTGCTTCATGGCTATCGTGGCAGGGTTACTTGCTATTTCTCATTGGTGGCAAAGATGGTGCTTGGGCATATGCCAACGTGGGAGTTATCGCTGCGTTGCTTATTGGTTTTACAGGACACATTCTCTTATCCAGGAAAGCTATAAGGGCGCAGGAGTCCGTCTAAGCCAGATAAATCCAGCTAAGCCAGAAATGATGGCTGAAACAAATAGTCCGAGACGTACTTGATCTAACTCTGCTTCTGAGCGCGCAGCGATATCTGCAATAACTAAAGCAACCGTTAGTCCCATTCCTGCCAGTGTTGCCACACCGGTAATTTCCTTCATTCCAATCTTTGCATGGCCACCAATCCTTAAAGCTAACCAAGCAAAGAGAGTGATTCCAATAATTTTGCCAATAGATCTTGCCAGGATTATGGAAATGGTGGTTTGAGATGTGAAGGCAGAGAGGTTGATATCAAGTGGAATATTTACGACAACTATGACCGGCACAATGAAATATGTTGAAATCGGCGTTAATACTTTAATTATCTTGTGGAGTGCATGAGTGCTCAGGGGCAGAATGAACCCGATAGCCGCCGCACCCAAAGTTGTGAGAGCTTTTATCGGTTCTAAATCATCACCATAGAAAATGGCCAGAACAATAAGGGAGAAGAGATCATCGGCAATTGCAAGGGTTAAGAGAAATAGTCTTACGTGTGGATTGACCCGCTTACCCAACAATATGAGAACGCCTAGTGCAAGTGCGATATCTGTTGGCATAGATGCAGCCCACATATGCGAGCCCGGGTTAAGAAGTAGATAGATACTGGCTGGAACAATCATGCCGCCCAAGGCTGCAACGATTGGAACAACGGCTGTTTTGAAATCCTTGATGCCATTCTTAATCTCTAGACCAACTAGAAAGAAGAAGATTGCGATTAAGACATCTAGGAACATGGCATAAATCTACTATGTCCGGATACAACAAAGCCCGCACCAATAGGCACGGGCTTTGTTGGAAAGCTGTTTTTAGATGTCGAAATACAGCTCGAACTCAGCTGGATGTGGACGCAAGCGAACATAATCAACTTCTTGCTTGCGCTTGAATTCGATCCATGTCTCGATGAGATCCTTTGTAAATACTCCACCCTTGAGCAAGAACTCATGATCGCGCTCTAGGTTATTGAGCACTTCATCGAGAGAACCTGGAACTTGTGGAATAGCTGCTGCTTCTGCGCCAGTTAATTCATACAAGTCTTTATCTACTGGGGCAGGTGGTTCGATCTTGTTGATAATTCCATCAAGACCGGCCATCAACATCGCAGCAAATGCTAGATATGGATTTGATGATGGATCTGGGCAACGGAACTCAATGCGCTTTGCCTTTGGATTGGATCCAGTAATTGGGATACGGATACAAGCTGAGCGGTTACGAGCTGAGTAAACAAGGTTTACTGGTGCTTCATAACCTGGGACTAAGCGACGGTATGAGTTAACAGTTGGGTTAGTGAAAGCAAGCAATGACGGTGCGTGCTTGAGAAGACCACCGACATAGTGACGGGCCATGTCTGAAAGATCGCCGTATCCATCACCGAAGAACAATGGCTTGCCATCTTTCCAGAGTGATTGGTGAACGTGCATACCTGAACCGTTATCACCAAAGAGTGGTTTTGGCATAAATGTTGCGGTCTTGCCACCCTGCCATGCAGTGTTACGGACCACGTACTTAAACTTCATTACATCATCGCCAGCATGCAAGATATCTGTGAAGCGGTAGTTAATCTCCATCTGACCAGCTGTACCAACTTCGTGGTGTGAGCGCTCAACGAGTAGACCAACTTTTCCAAGCTGCATAACCATCTCATCACGAAGATCAGCAAATTGATCTGTTGGTGATACTGGGAAATATCCACCCTTGATGCGAGTGCGGTATCCGCGGTTAGGAGTTCCATCTGCATCTTCTTTAATTCCTGTATTCCAAGCACCCTCATATGAATCAATCTCATGATAAGCAGTGTTGATATCGGTCTTAAAGCGAACGCGATCGAAAACATAAAATTCAGCTTCTGGTGCAAAGAATGCTGTGTCAGCAATTCCTTGTGCACGCATGAAGTCAACTGCCTTTGCAACAACACCACGTGGATCACGACTATACGGTGAGTTATCAACTGGGTTGTGAACAGAGAAGATAATGACCAGAGTCTTCTCTTTACGGTATGGGTCAAGGAATGCAGATTCTGGAACTGGCAGTAGTTTCATATCTGATTCATGGATTGACTGGAATCCGCGAATAGATGAACCATCAAACATCAGACCCTCAGTAAAGACAGCCTCGTCAAATGATTCAACAGGAACGTTGAAGTGGTGTTGGATACCAGGTAGATCTGTAAAGCGAACATCAACAAGCTTTACGTCTTCCTTCTTAATATATGCAAAAATTTCTGCAGAGTTCTTAAACATGCTTCTCCCAATTCACATGGATACATAAAAGGTGTATCAGCGCAGATTTTCTCGACTTTGAGCCCTCTGCTTCGTTGCCCAAGAATAAGTCGCAAATGGCACATTGGCCTAACCGCCCTGTTACATCCATGTTAAGAATTTAAAGGGCGTTAGGCTTAGGCCCATGAGCTACCCCTTCATCCGAACCACCTATGGCCGACGCATGGCCGCCCTGGCCCTTGATTGGTTGGCTTGTTATGCCATCGTGGCCGCGCTCAGCGGGGGCGTGAACAAGATGAGCCCCAACAGTTCCCTCTATGTTCTTGTGATCTTCTTTCTAGAAGTCTGGATCCTCACGGCCTTGCAAGGTGGAACTCTAGGTCACCGACTTTTTGGTATGAGGGTTGTTCGCTTTGAAGATGGAGGGGCAATCTCTATACGCCAGGCGTTGATTCGAACGATGCTTTTGGTTCTAGTTGTTACGGCAGTTACTTTTGATCAGAACGGCCGCGGAATACATGAGCGCTTGAGTGGATCGGTGCTTACGAGAAGATAGTTCATTTTTGATTCAATCAAGTTAACTCCCTTTACACTTGCCAGATGAATGGCTCACTCGCACTTGTTGGTTCCGGAGAGTATTTACCTGCGATGACCCAGTTTGAAAAATCACTAGTCAGCGATGGTGTGAAGAACGGTAAGGAAGCTAGGTATTTACAAATCCCAACTGCGGCAGGACGTGAAAGTAGTGACCGCTTGGAATATTGGAAAGAGCTTGGACTTCGACAAGCAAAGAGTATTGGTGTGGAAGCAACCTATCTTCCGATCTTCACACGTGAAGATGCATTTAATCAAAAATATGTTGATACTGTGGCAAACAGTGCACTGATGTATATGTCTGGGGGAGACCCACACCATCTAGCCCAGGTTTTAATTGATACACCGTTGTGGGATGCAATTCTAGAAAACTGGAAAACAGGTGCTTCACTTGCAGGATGTAGCGCAGGTGCGATGGTTCTAAGTGCACATATCCCTAACTTTCGCTTGCTGAAGAAAACTCCAACAGCTGGATTGAACTTACTTCCAGAGATTCGCGTAATTCCACATTTTAATAAGTTCTTTAAGTGGATTCCAGAAAGTGCGGCCAAGGTCTTATTACATGTTCCTGATAACTCAATCCTGATCGGCGTAGATGAACTAACAGCTATCGTGAAGCGATCAGGAGATACCGAGTGGGTTGTGATTGGTGCGGCAAAGGTGCATGTACTAAAGGGCCTGCCCGATCAACAGTTACACGATGGAGAAAGAATCAATCTCTCAATCTAAAGATGTATTAGCGAATCTTTGGCGCACGAGTTGGCATCGGACCCTTAGGAATTGGCATGGACAATCCACCAACTGCCTTCAAACGAGCACGCACTTCGCGCATTTGATGGGCGGTTAACTTTTTAGGTTGTTTTTGAAGATGCTTTTGTAGTTTGCGCAGTGGCACTTGGCCTTCACCATCGCCAACAATTACTTGAATCACTGGAACTCCAGGAGCAAAGCGCTCAGACTTCTTGTGCTCATCCTGCAGTAGCTGGCGAAGAGTGTTTGGTGATCCCTCACCAGTTAGAACAATTCCCGCGCGGCCAACACTTCGGTGGACCATATCTTGATTGCGAGAGACTGCAACGGCTGGAGTTGTTGTCCAACCTTTGCGAATAGCCATCAAGACACTTGCACCTGCACCTATCTGGCCATCAATTGATGTGTATGCAGCGCGTCCAGCAACACGAGTAAACACAAGAAGAGTTGTTAGAAAAGCAAGAGGGGTGAAGATAAAACCAACGTAAATAGGACGGCCAACTGCTATACCAATACCAATACCTATTAAAAGTGTTGTCAGAAAGATAGCGATAAGGGCTATGCCGATCCAAGGCTTAACCTGCTTAGTGACAGCGTATGCATCACGAAAGGTCTGGAAGCGAGGGGTCTTGATCTTCTTTTCTTTAGCTTTTCTCTTGAACATGTCTCTACTTTAGTGGGGCAGGGGCGGTTCCACCAAGGCGGGCCGGAGCCCAACGTTGGCCCACATGGCTATCAGGGTAGTCCTCTTGCACCTGCTGCAACATGGCAAGCAATGTTTTGCGCAAATGCAACTCGGCCTGCTCAACATCTGCTCCGCGTTCATAAAAGATCGGTTCTCCAAAGACCACTGTCACAGGGAATTTATTGTGCTTGAGGTTTCGCTTAACGCCCTTTGTCCAAATTCTCTGACTGCCCCAAATAATCGAAGGAATGATCGGCACACCAGCGCCCATTGCTAGTCTGACCGCTCCAGACTTAAGTTCTTTTATTTCAAATGAGGTTGAGGTTGTGCCCTCAGGAAAGATTCCAATTATCTCACCAGCCTTGAGAGCGCGAAGGGCTGCGACAAAAGATGCAGAACCACTGCTGCGATCAACGCTGATGTGGTGCATGCCGCGCATCAATGGGCCAGCTAATTTGTTTGCAAAGATTTCTTTCTTAGCCATAAAGCGCACATAGCGATTTGCAGGAAGAGCTGCTGTTCCCGTGATTGCAAAATCTAAATAGCTCACATGATTGATAGCAAGAATAGCGCCATCTTTGCGTGGGATATTTTCCGCACCGCTAAAATCAAAACGAAGTCCAAGCACTTTCCAGAGAGTCTTTACTAAGACAATTACTGGGGGATAGACAAGATCAGCCACGAGCAGCCTTTGCATCCGTTGCCTGCTTATAGAGGCGACCAGCGCGATAACTAGAGCGCACAAGTGGTCCACTCATTACTCCCAAGAATCCAATATCTGTGGCTTCCTTTGATAGCTCAACAAATTCATCAGGTTTGACCCAACGCTCTACAGGGTGATGGCGGCTGGTTGGTCGCAAGTACTGGGTAATAGTTATTAAGTCACAGCCTGCATCGTGTAAATCAACAAGTGCTTGCGTAACTTCTTCTCGGGTTTCACCCAAACCTAAAATCAAATTTGATTTAGTAACTAAGCCAAAATGACGGGCCATAGAGATAACTGTTAAGGATTTCTCATAAGTAAATGCTGGGCGAATTCGCTTGAAAATTCGGGGGACAGTCTCGAGGTTATGAGCAAAGACTTCCGGGCGAGTTTCAAATATCTCATTGAGTAAATGCGCTTTTGCATGGAAATCTGGAGCCAACATTTCAACACCAGTGCCCGGATTTAACTCATGCACCTTACGAATGGTTTCGGCATAGAGCCAAGCACCCTCATCAGGTAAGTCATCGCGTGTAACACCAGTGATGGTCGCGTACTTAAGTCCCATCGCTTTTACAGATTCTGCAACCTTACGCGGTTCTTCGCGATCTAGGGGGTCAGGTTTGCCTGTGTCGATGTTGCAGAAATCGCAACGGCGAGTGCACTTATCGCCGCCAATGAGAAATGTTGCTTCTTTATCTTCCCAACATTCAAAGATATTTGGGCAAGCTGCTTCTTGGCAGACGGTGTGTAATCCTTCAGATTTAACAAGGCTCTGTAGGCGGGTGTATTCAGGGCCCATGTGCGCCTTGGTCTTAATCCATTCAGGCTTTCGCTCGATAGGAACTTCAGCATTACGCGCTTCAATGCGGATTAACTTACGACCTTCTGGGGCAAGTGTCATGCGCACACCTTCTTGAGCGATTCAAAAATATGTCTCTCAACCAATGGAGAAACCTCTTCAATGCCTATATTACGACCAAGCTCTCTAGAAATAGAAGTGACATCAGCATCTGCAATGCCGCAAGGAATGATCTGGCTAAAGGCGCTCAGATCCGGGCACACGTTAAGTGCGAAGCCATGCATTGTTACTCCTCTGCTCACGCGAATGCCAATGGCAGCTATCTTGCGATCGCCCGCATCATCAATCACCCAGACGCCAGAACGACCAGAGACGCAGGTTGCCTTAATCCCTAAATCTTTACAGACATTTATTAGTCCACGTTCAATTTCTCGAACAAAGCCAACAAGCTCATGTGGTTGTGAGAGTTTTACAATGGGATAACCAACAAGTTGTCCTGGTCCATGCCAAGTAATTTTTCCGCCACGATCAACTTCAACGACAGGCGTTCCATCCTGAGGTTTTTCTGAATCTAAAGTTCTGCGACCGGCGGTATAGACAGATGGATGCTCAAGTAATAGCAATGTATTAGGGCGAACTCCCTCAGAAACTTCTGAATGAATCATGCGTTGTAATTCCCACGCCTCTTCATAATCAATCAGGCCATGGCGGGTGAGGGCAATCGCACTTTGGCTAGAAGGGGTCGCGACGGTCACATCGCTAGCCTAAAGGTAGGCTTGCCTCCTTACCAATTGAAGCCATATCAGAGCTATAGGAAAGGCCGCCTTCATCATGTCCACGCAGTCAATTCAAAAAACCCGCAAACCTTTTGCCATCGCACTCCTGGTAGTAATTGTTTGGTTTGGCATAACAGGTGTTATGGGGCCTCTATTTGGCAAGCTTTCATCAGTTCAAGAAAACAACAACTCTTCTTTCTTGCCAAAGGGTGCTGAAGCAACAAAGGCTGCAGATGTGATTGCTACTTTCTCTGATGAGAAGACTTTTAATTTTCCTACGTTAATTTTGTTTGAAGGCACATCAACGCCAGAGACATTTGCTGCAATTAACGCGCACATCTCGAAAGTCGGCGCGCTAACTTTGGATGGAACGAGCGCGAAGATCTCTGACTTCTTAGCTCCTGGTGCGCAGATAAGCGTCTTCCCATCTCAAGATGGAAAAGCAATTTTGGCAAACATCCCATTAGATGGAAATTCACTTTCCAAAGTTCTTCCCAACGATAAGCCGGTTCTCCCTGAACTCATCGCAGCACTTCGCGCTGATATCGCGCCTATTGCGAAAGCAAATGGTCTTGACCCATATGTCACAGGTCCTGGAGGTTTGCTTGGCGATCTCTTTGGCGCTTTTGGAGATATAGATTCCAAATTGCTTTTGACCACTCTTGCAGTTGTTGCAATTATCTTAGTTTTCGTTTACCGCTCTCCAATTTTATGGATCATTCCTCTGTTATCTTCACTCTTTGCCCTGTCAACAGCAGGTGGAATTGTTTATTTACTTGCAAAAAATGACATCATCGATGTCGACGGACAATCACAGGGCATTCTCTCGGTATTGGTTATTGGCGCAGCAACTGACTATGCACTTCTCCTTATCGCTCGTTATCGCGAAGAACTCCATCTGCATGAGAGCCGCTTTGATGCGATGAAGAGTGCTTACAAAGGCGTGTGGGAACCAATTCTTGCTTCTGGTTCAACAGTTGCTATCTCTTTACTCGTTTTGCTATTTAGTCAGCTAACAAACACTGCAGGTCTTGGCCCAGTTGGTGCAATCGGAATTGTTTGCGCCATGTTCACAATTCTGACCTTGCTACCAGCTCTGCTCTTACTCTTTGGCCGTTGGATCTTCTGGCCAAGACGACCTCACTTTGATGGTGATGATCATGTGATGACTGGTGCATGGTCAAAGCTTGCAAATGGAATTGGACGCAATCCTCGCAAGGCTTGGGTGGTTACTGGATCCGTCCTATTGCTCTTTGCTTTCGCGTCAACAACGCTCAAAGCTGATGGACTCGGAACAGTCGATACATTTACTGGTAATCCAGAATCTGTAGTTGGACAAAAGCTTCTAGTCACCCACTTCCCAGGTGGAGAGGGTGATCCAACTCAGATTGTTGTGGCAGTCGATAAAATTGATGCGGTAACAGCTGCTGTCAAAAATGCACCGGGTGTTACACAAATCGTTCCCTTTGTTGATCCAATGACCAAGGTGATGAAGGTCGTTAACAACAGAGCAATTTTGAATGTGACGCTGGATAAGGCTCCAGATAGCGTGGAAGCGTCAGATGACATACCTAAGATTCGCGAATTAGCTAAAGCTGCTGATGAGACCTCATTAGTCGGTGGCACAAGTGCGGTCTATCACGATGTTCGAAATGCCAACAACAGAGATAACAGGACGATTATTCCTATTATTTTATTCGTCATCACAATCATCCTTGGATTACTGCTGCGCAGTATTTTGAGTGCCATAGTCCTTCTTGGAACGGTGCTCCTTTCATACTTTGCAACTCTGGGAGTATGTGCGTTGGTCTTTAACAACGTATTCGGATTTGCTGGTGGTGATAATTCATTCCCACTCTTTGCCTTCATCTTCTTAGTGGCATTGGGAATTGACTACAACATCTTCCTCATGACACGAGTGCGCGAAGAAAGTGCCAAGATTGGTACGCGTGCTGGAATCATCAAGGGTGTGACCGTAACGGGGTCGGTAATTACATCTGCTGGTGTCGTTTTAGCAGCAACTTTTGCTGTTCTTGGTCTGTTGCCACTGGTGCCACTTGCTCAGCTTGGTTTTGCTGTGGCCTTTGGAGTTCTCCTAGACACCATCATTGTTCGGTCAATCTTGGTACCAGCTATGGTGCATGAGATTGGTCCAAAGATCTGGTGGCCTTCAAAACTGCAGCATGAAGATGTAAAGAGCTAATGCGCGTTGGCATTGCTGGTTATGGATTAGCAGGACGTTATTTTCACGCACCTTTGCTTAAAGGGTGTGGGTATGAAGTCGTTGCGATTCAGACCAGTAACGCCGAACGAGCAGGACATGCCTTTGCAGACTTTCCCGATGTAAATGTTGTTGCAACTATTGAAGAGTTAGTTGCTCATAAACTCGATCTTGTTGTTGTTGCATCAGCCAATCTGGTTCACGCCGAGCATGCATATGCTGCAATTAATGCTGGTATTCCAGTTGTTGTGGACAAGCCTATGGGGCGCACCTTTGCTGAAACCGCTGAGATTATTTCTGCAGGTGAGCGCGAAGGTGTTGCTGTCTCAACTTTCTTTAATCGCCGCTGGGATAGTGATGCCTTAACAATTAAGAGAGTTTTATCCTCAGGCGTACTTGGAACTATTCACCGTATGGATTCACGCTTTGAGCGCTTTCGTCCAGAGTTGAACAAGAGTTCTTGGCGTGAGAATATGAGTGCAGCCGATGGTGGGGGACAACTCCTAGATTTGCAGCCACATTTGATTTCAACGGCTATCGATTGGTTTGGCAAAGCTGAACTTGTTACTTCTACTGTGCGCACGATTCGCGGTGGAGCAGATGATGATGCTGTATTAGTTCTCAAACACGATTCAGGAGTTCTTTCTACCTTGAGTGCAAGTGTTGTTGTGGGTGCACCAGGTCCTCGCATCCGCATATTAGGCAGCAAAGGTGCTTTAGTTATTAATGATTTAGATCCTCAGGAGGCCTTACTCAAAGCCGGCAAGATTCCAATGGGTGGTAAATGGGATGTTCCTACGAAATCAAAGACCTTTATTCATCGCGGCGATGACGTAGAAGAAATTGTTGGAGAAGATGGTAATTACGCTACTTTCTACACTTTGGTTGCAGGTGCTATTGCTGGCACGAATCCATGGCCAATTTCAAATGGGGATGCGCTCTTAGTTGCACAAATCATTGATCAGGCCCGAAAAAACGCTCTTCATGTCTAGTAAAAGCGATGTTCTGATTGTTGGAGCCGGTTTAGCTGGGTTAAACGCTGCAATCCAACTACAAGATGCTGGGCGCTTTGTCACGGTGATTGAAGCTAGTGATCGCGCTGGTGGGAGAGTAGCAAGTGATCATATTGATGGTTTTATCTGTGATCGCGGTTTTCAACTCATCAACTCAAAATATCCAGCACTGATTGCACTTGATGTTATTGATGAGATTGATTTCATCCCTGCGCCTCGAGTAATTGAAGTCAGTTTAGGTACCGAACGAATTGCCTTGGGTGATCCACGCAGTGCTCCGTTTTCAGCGCTGCATCGTGGGACTGGATCTATGAGTGAAAAAGTTAACTTCGCTCGTTTCATTTTCTCTAAGATTAAAGGTGAACAATCACTTGGCCAGGCGCTGCGCAGCGCGGGCTGTGAAATAACATATGAGCGCGTGCTTCGCCCTTTCTTACAAGGAGTTTTCTTAACGGATCCAGATAAAGTTGATGCACACTACGGTCAAATCGTCATTCGTTCATTTGTTACTGGTTCACCGGGTATTCCTAAGTATGGAGTGGGTCAGTTATCGCAGGCACTTGCTGCGCGAATAAATGATTTACAGCTCAACGTGCGAGCAGAGCGCATTGCTGGAAACACGGTTCAGACATCTGCAGGCGAATTTGAAGCGCGGGATATTTTGATTGCAACAGATGCAACTACTGCTACTCAGCTATTAGAACTAGGTGAGGTATCTCGAATGCAGGGATGTGTTACTTGGTATCACGCAAGCGACAACAACCCTTCTGGAACTGGCCGCTTGCTCATTGATGGTCAAAACCGTGGACCAGTGATGAATAGCGTGGTTATTTCAGATATTTCAAAGGCTTACGCACCCACAGGAATGAATTTGATTTCAAGTACTACAGAACTTGGGACAACTGATTCAGAGGTTCGACGTCACCTTTCAACAATGTGGGGCGTTGAAACCCGTGATTGGCAGTTAATTGCTAAATATGAGATCCCGTCAGCGTTGCCATTGCACCATGTTGGAAAAGAGCTAACGCAACCAACCAAGATTTCGGATCATCTCTATCTTG
>Ga0209769_1000320_pt1 | contig 19217 bp, 1 predicted proteins | sample LauGreSuBDMM15DN_2_FD_187569 | JGI IMG/M metagenome (GOLD analysis project Ga0209769, IMG submission 187569) | Freshwater lake microbial communities from Lake Michigan, USA - Su13.BD.MM15.DN (SPAdes) (version 3) | ecosystem: Environmental > Aquatic > Freshwater > Lake | place: Lake Michigan, USA...
CTCCTTAACACAGAAAAAAGAAAAATCAATGGCAGCCGCCTGAGAAAAAAATAAACCCCTGCAAAACCTTTCCCTTCAACAAGCGTGCTGCCACCTGTAGTCCAAGCTTCTTGCTTGGAACACAGCGTAGCTTCACGCGGAAGGAAAGGATCTGCAGCGGCACTTTTTTCCCTCAAAGGTTCGCCATTTTGACACCCTGTATAAAGGATTCCCGCCTAACACCGGGCTCCCAACGTGCCAACACACACAACCACCTGTGTATGAGAATGTTTTCTGCAAGTAACTTCTTGCCAACAACAACCCTGCAATTGAGGATCCCTCAAATGCACAAAAATACAACCAAATCTGCCACTGTCACCCATGACAACTCCACCATGCTCCCTCCGCACTGCAATGTCAAACTGATGCCCGTAAACAACATAGAACCATGGAGAGTCAGATTCAAAACATCCAACCCACATCAGCCTAGTTCGCTCGACAGAGGCGATCACCCAATCACCAAATTTACAACATTTAACACGGAAATATCGCACATGCAGGAACAACAGCCCGTCGCCACCTTTACGCGGGAAAACTCGAATCCCTGCAATCTCGGCCTCTACAGCTGCCCACGTTACTTTTCCCAACAGCAGTTCGACAGGCAACTCAACGCAACACCTCCGCAACAAGGACGCTCTACATCTGCGCGCTTTTTCGCCAAAAAACATCAGTTCGATCCCATTGTCCAGCGGAAAAATCAAAACCACGGGCAGGCCGACAAGATACTACATCATCCAACAAAGCAAAAGTTAGGAACCCTACAGGACACCTTGCATACGAAAAACATGGCAAAAAACACAGCAGTCGCCGTGCCGAAAGCCAACGGGCAGCTGCCCGAGACTTCGGCACCCACTGATCGACACAACCCGCAAGACAGGTCCCTCCTCCAACAGGAAACGGACATCGATAACCAAACCACGGGGCAGAAACAACAAGGACACATTACAGCAACAAGCAGTAAAAGAATACAAATGGAAATCTATGCCCCTACGGGCTCTGTCCAGCCCAATCGGACACACGAACGTGTTGTGACACCGGCAACATTGGCAAAGGACACAATTGACGTCAATAGTATGATGACCATGCGGTATGACGACGATTTCCCGCCAATGGGTGTTAGGCCCAAAATTGCTCCTACCGTTACAATGCCACAGGTAGTCGAGAGGCCCGCCTCATTTGCCCCACCCATAGATTACCAAATCGCGTTTCACTCGCACATGATCCGAACCTTCGGCACGCTTTCGACCCTCTATTATGAGCAGTCACACGTGCATCTTTATCCATCAACTATACGATGGTGCCAGGACTTGTCGGCAGCAGCCGCGTTTCATGCTCAGTACCATACACACCAGCTCACCCATGTCAAGGAAATGCAAGCCAGGAATGGCCGACTGGAGATATACGGCTTAGACGCGCAGAAAAAGACTACTCCATTCATGCCAATGACAATGGGTCATACTCACACGCAAGCGCATTATTCTGCGCTAGATCGCAACAAACCCATCGTCGACATCGCGCTTCAGCAAGAACCAGACAGGTCCCCGCCGAAACAGTCATGCTCGGTCATGATCGCCAATGGCGAACCACGGGAGACTGACAACACGGGAACGCAGAAAGAGAACCAGGACACTTCTCTTTTGGAAAAGCCGATGACCGAGCTTTCTCACGTAGAAGACTTAACATCCTTCACCTGTCAACCAGAAGAAGTAACGGTACCAGCACCAGCCCAGAAATCTATCACAACGGGGAAAGCCAAGGACGCCAACGGGCACAAGGCGAGATGGATTCTCATAAAAATAAACGGAGGCGAGGCAGTGCCAGCGAAGTCTACGAACTTCGATTATTGGGCGGTAACCTTCACGGGAAACAAGGATCACGATTATATAGAAGCAAAATCGGATATACCAGCATACGAAGTCTTCGAACGGCAGGAGCCTGCCCCACACCGGAAAACACAGAGACTAGCGACTCTCTCGGACAGGCAGATGACTGGGGACGGAGCGAGCACGCTGGAGCTACGATCTAAGGCAGATGCCCAGAGCGCAATGCAGACCATGCGTCAACAGAAAGTGCAACCGCTGATTACTCAAGATCCTACGGAGGCGTTACACCCCCAGACAAGCACGCATCAGAGTGGAGAAGATACTCGAGATTCAACAGGCAAGACATTCATGGAACAAATGACTAATCACCGGAAAGAGGGAGAAGACAATGAAGAGATCACCAGTACCAGAAGGGCACCTCAGGAGATTCCTATGGCATCAGTCGAGAGGACACTTCAAGAGGGGACCCCCCAGGATCCACGCATAGCCACTCCCACCCTGGAGGGAGTGCCTTACGAGGAGATGCTCGAACTGGCTATTCAAGCATCCATCAAGGACTCAGGGACCCCAATATCCCAAGATGACACCTTGAACTCTAAGCTCTCGGATGAGGAGATGCTCGAACTGGCTATTCAAGCATCCATCAAGGACTCGGGGACCCCAATATCCCTCGACGACACCTTGAATTCTAAACTCTCGGATATCCTGATTCCGAACATAAAGGACTCATGCTATGTCGTAAATGGGGCGATAACCCTCGCTGCAACGTTGCAGGGCCAAGCACTCACCTCAGCCCGATGCTCGGAAACAGGCGGACCGAAATCGGAATTGTTGCAAATGATAGACGCCCGGCTGCTCCAACCTATTAATTCCACAATGGCACTGGACAACCCGGGTAAAGCACTACACATTTCGGAAAGTACTATTACAGACATCCGCAAGAAATGCCAACAATGGGGATGGACTCACCCTGAAGGGCAACAATGTGTCTCAGAGTTTTTAGCATTCTTATGGGATGCATTCGGAATGGCAGATCACTCGATCGAGACAATTGAGCAAGCACCTGATAGACCGGATGAAATATCCAAAGGAAAAATGGGAACTCTTCACTTGGCAATCCCCTTATCAGATGAACAAAGCGGAAATACCTTGAGGCCAGTTGAACTGACGCATCTAATTCAAAAGACCTTATCACCTGAAATTAATATCCACAACAATGTCACCACTACTGTCAATATTCAGAAGCTTTCGGACACTCTAATCATCCACGCAGAAAGAGTTATCTCTGGGCAGGATGAGAACCTCTGGCAACGATGTCATCGACGAGTAGTTTTCCCCGAAAACTTACCAATCGAACACTTACTCACCAGTGGGAATCACGCGGCGGAGAAAAAGGGTCAGCTGAAACTAAAGGCAGTGATCTGCCACAAGGGAGGCCAAAACTTCAACTCAGGCCATTTCTTCACCATTATGCGGACGAAGGTTCCAGGATCTCACACAGAGAAATGGGTGAAACTGGATGACCTATGCCCCAGAAGCATAGAGGTAGTGAAAGACCAAGACTGGCTGATAAATGAATCTATTCAATCAGGGGCTCACATCTGGATTTACGAGCGAGAGAACCAGACAGACACCGTCAAGCCTGACATGCCGCGGGATCAAGGCGCAAAAGCGCAGGTCTTTATCCAATGCATGAGTGGGAGCATCAAGAAAATTGATATTCCTATACAATCTACAATCAAGGAATTGAAACTGGCCTCCTCGCTCCTAGAGAGCACCCCCGTAGACGTGTTCGACATGATTTACGGGTCCAAATGGCTACTGGATGAGAAAACTCTGCCCTATTATGGGATCATACCGGGGTCTACCATTCAGATGCGTATGGGACTCAGAGGTGGGGCCCAGGATGAAGACCAGACAGATAATGAGGAGAACCCTCACTCGTCCTGGATGATGACATCATCAACTAACCCACAGGCATTTGAGGCCCACCTACGAAAGAAACAGGCCACGCAGGGCAACCTACAGGGCCTTTGGAAAGATGAGGACATCCCCGCCCAAGGTACACCAGAAAGGGAAAGCGACAATACAAAGGTAAGTAGGTCAATGGAAACAAACGAGATGACACGACGCATATACGACCATAGCACGGAACCAGTCATACAACCCGCTGGTGTGGGTGGATTTGGGGGGATATTCCCGCAACCTCGCATCACTAAACAGGGAGAGAACTTCACAACTAGCTTGCAATGGAATGTAGTTACCTCGTGCCCCGGAAAAGGATGCATCGTCAACCCATACATCCTCACTCCAGGCATTCCCACATTGAAGGAGGCGACCCGAGTATATGACTGGATGGTGACAAGAAGGGCAGTACAGAAAAACTTACATAGGGACCAACCAATCCCGACTTTTCATGACGATAGATCCATACATACCTTCCTATGGTCTATGGCGACTATACATGAAAAATTGGAATCACAATTGGACGGCGCTCCACATCACATCAGAGTCCGACAACTTACAGAATCCTGGGCCGAAGGAGGGGACCCGAATCCTGCACTCAGAGAAAACATAAAACTGCTCCACGATGGGTGGATTAGGGAATACACGATGAAGACCCACAGCCAGACTTTTTACGAATTCATACTCCCGGCCAGTGGACGGGAAGAGATAGTCAATGGAGCCAGATTTGAGACCTATGGACCATGGACTACTCTGGAAGAAGCGTGTCACACACGAGAATGGCTGGCGATGATCTTGTTTGCAGGCAGAACTAATGAGAGGAAAATATTTCCATTGCGGGTATCCATACCCAATGACATAATTACAGTCCCCTCCCTCTTCGACGACGAATCTCAGAGGAAGCTCAGATTGATATTTTACACGCATCGTCTGACAATTCGGCAATCACATATTCGGGAACCACCATCGCAGGACATCCTAAGCGGGCTAGGGGATCCTAATTCTTTCCCCTCCCGATGCCTGTCTCGAGCGACGGGCATCCTCGTTGCAGGCGAAGCAGTACGACGGATGTTCTTCCGCATTGACTTTCTCCGACAAGCAGAGATATGGGGCCTGCACAGTGGAGCGCGTCAACACGCAACGGCACAGCATCTGAATGGATCACCAACTTCCAAACGGTACAAACAAGGGATAGTGACTCTGGCATCACCAATCAAGGAATCGATATCGAAGGGCCTGCAAACCCTGCTGCTACTCACAGGAGACTGGGCCCTCGTCACGATGGCAGATGGGACGGGCAAGCTTCAGAGATCGGCCTACATACCGGACCAAACAACACAACTCGTGTCCTCCTCCCCCCTCAAATACCTGCTCCTTCGAAATCTCGAGGAAATGGAATTCCGTAGGGGCGACACAGATTTTGTTTACCTCACGCTCAAACGGGACCTCCAAAAATTCCTCGCCCTGGAGACTCCATGGGCCCCACATTCAGAATTTCCGCAGACTAGGGCACTAAAGTTTGGGCGCCAGGAAACTGATAGTCTGGATCTGCACATTAGCATACAAAGGAGCAAACAGGCATGCGAAGAACAACCAGTGATTATAGTTCAGAAAAGTCACCTCCTCCGCAGTATGGGTGATTACTCAGACGACGAAGAGGTGCGCGAACTATGGTGGAACCCTTATGGTGTGAGTTTCGTGGAACGCTTACACAAAGACTGCTCCGGTATACTTGACTGCCAAACACGATGTGAGGCACTATGTATCACACACCATTCCATGGCGCCAAATCTAGATCTACTTTTCTCCTCGACGGGATTACATGTACGGATACAGGTCACCAAATCTCTTAACCTAAAACGAAGCTTTTACTTGGGAGAAAGAGGAAGGGAAGGATTAGTCAACCTTTTGGCCAGCCACCAACAACCTCTCTGGCGATTACTGGAAAATATCGCCAACTCAGCCAAATTATTCACCATCACGACAGCATTTGTAGTGCATGCACATCAAATACCGTCGTTGAACAGAGTTGTTTTACAACTGCAACTCGGTAGGGGTTCCTCAAATGCCTCACAAGGCGACCTGGACAAAGCGAATACGGAACTGAGCGACGAATCTAATCAGAGCGAGCAAGTAGGTCAACTGGCATTCTTGGCTCTCTATGCACAGGGGGCCACCATCTACTTAACGCACAAAACTTCGGAACCAACACCTCCAGCGGAGGACTCGGTGTGGGACTGGGGTTGGCTCTCGGATGACTCCTTGGTGGGCAACCAAGTAGGCCACCAGTCCGCGCCATCGGCAGCTACACTGACGAAGAGCAACATCAAGAGACTGCAAAAAATGAACAAACTGATGGAAAAAATACGCTTCTACCCAGGGGTTTGCCCACACTGTAACAAGATGGTCGAGGTAGCATGGATGGGCTCGGATCCGTTCACGGAAGCATCCCCATACCCGCCCACCTACGTGTGTCCACTTCGAAACCTCCTCCTTGTGATGCTTGCTCGCTTCGGCCTACAGGAAATTTCCTATCTGTTTGAGATCGTCCACACCTTATCAGAGTTGTGCACACTTGTCAAGTCGGGTCCTCGGAAAGGGGCACAAGGCCCTGATTTACCCATCCCAATTGCCCAGAAATCAAGACTGTGGCTTCTGGTCACCCATCTTCAATCCTCGTACCCGCAACATATGAGGATCCCAATGGAAGAGACACCCTCTCCACATGAAAAGAATCAGGCTCACATCTCAACATCGCTCTGGAACACTACACCGATGGAACTGGGCCAGTTTGTCAATCATGACATATCGAGGGACATATTACCTGTGGAAAAATGGTCAACGGTGGAGGTTGCGAACATCCTGATTAAGAAGAATCTGGTACAAACTGCTCAAACGATATTACAATATGATATCAACGGGCAAACCTTGACGGAATTGATATACTCTTTTGATCAAAAAACGAGCAAACTATGCTGCCCCACCGGCATCGGGGGATTCGGACTCAGCAACGAAGCAGTAGTACAGATCCGAACAGCCATAGACGAATTCACCAGAACGTACGGATTCATCCACTACAGCGCCGTCTCCCCGTGGTCCCGCCGCTTGACTACTCACCGCACGATTCGGCTAAAAATCACAACGGGGATAGGCCTAGGGGCTCCGGGCATCCTGAGCCCCGGGCAAACGGGGACCTTCTATCAAAGCATCGCCCTAGAGGCACCGACCCAGCTCCTTAGAGCTCTACTCAGCGCCAGACAAGACGTGGGCTCGCCAGCCAACGACTGCCTCTTGATATATAAACACCAAGAGAACGACAGATACGCCTTCCTAGAAAGAAACGAATCACTGCAGACCTACGGAATTGTGGAGGGATCAGAAATATTCCTCCGACAGTTCCCTGCTCAGCCGCGGGGAAAGGTGACTGAGGACGCGGGCATCCTATTCGAGAAAGATAACGTACACTATGAATCGGGAGAATTGGTTCAACTCCGATCATCCGACGATAGACCCTCCTTTGGCCTTATGCTGGGACGACAGGACGATCGAATTACGATCCTGTGGGCGTACGAACGCAGGGAGATAGCAGAATCGGTTCTGTGGACCTCTCTAGAGGAATATGATGTACCTCAACATGACCGAGAACTTTTCCTCTCCAACAGGCTCTCCCTGGAGCCTCTCGCTCAGATAATGTGCAAGGCATCCGTCTCTTTTCTCGACTGGCGCAAAGGGGTACCAAATCCTTTACCAACACAGCACTTCTTCAGATTCCGCTACCGCTTTTCTGCCCCCCATCCCTCCACATGGACAGTTGAGGAAGCGTCAGAAAACCTGCGGGCTCTCGGTTGCGCAAGAGCGGCAGAGCTCTTAATAGAAAATTCCATTAATGGCAAAACTCTATTCTCGGCAGATTTTCAATCATATCTGACTATGGCCATTACAATGGGGGGGCTGGGGCTCACCGACTCCCAGAGAGGACATTTGAAAGACCTAGAACAGAACGGAAACATCCCTACTAGCATCGAACCACTAACGAAGGACTGGCTCGACAGGGAAAAGAGGCAACACTCGGAAACAACAACACTCGGAAACGAACCTCACCATACACCTAGGGTTTTGTTCGAACTGCTGGACGACAAATATAGACGAGATGACTACGTATTGTTCCTGACTCCCGAAGGAGAAGCTGCCATCGGTAACCTACGTTCTATGTCAGAAAAATATATGATCACTGTTAAGCAGATGTACAAACGAAGTGAAGTCAGGGAAGCACATCTTAATACTTTGGAAAAGGAACATGGGGTAACCTTACTAAAGAATGAGATCTTCTATACGGAGTGCAGGACCCGAGTAATTCCTTGCAGGAATGTTATCCGAAAAGTACAAGTATGGACTGCGGGCAAATGTGATGACGAGTGGCTGGCAGAAGCGGGCACATTCGAGATGAACATGGACCAGGACTATCTCATACGCTTCAGCACTCCTAGCATGGACTTTGACATGGCCATGGTCCCCCTTGCAGCTGACATGGGTGATGCAACCAGGACAACGATGGACGCTACTACCGGGTCCCGTATATGTGTTGTGTGTGGAGTAGACTGCCTGGAGGACACCTCACTCTGCGCGAGGATTACTGCCTGGAGGACATCCGTCCACCGCACGATGTATAAGGTGAATAGACACAACCCACAACACCCAGCGTGGCTCGTGTCTACCGGGAATCCAGATGTTGAAGCAGCCAATAGCACCCCTCTTCACGGGGGCATGGCAAATAACACCTCGATCTATGTCCGTAGCCTAGGTATTGCCGTGACTCGCACTCCTCAGGGCTACGAAATCACAGGCATCGCCCCGGATAGTCCAGCAGAAAATGATGAACGGATACGCCGGGGCCACCTCTTGCTGAAAATCGGCGAATCCTCCGACAACCTTCGTGACATAGACAGCGTAGGGCAAGCGCTACAGGGACCCCCACTTATGCCCGTCACTCTTTTGCTTGGATCTCCGCTCGAACCCAAGACTTTCCAAGTAACCCTCATACGACAGCCAACACATCAGAGGCTATCAGAGGCTGGCGTAGAAAGCCCAAGATCGCCCTCGGGAGTGGCGCAGGACGAGCCACAACAGGTAGGGAATGTAGGATTAGGAAGCAATCTGCTCCACATCAGGCTGCGACGCCTGAATGGAACTGAGTGGAAAATAACAGTCCGGGCAGACTCCGAAACCACGGTACTTTACAATGAAACTCATCGGGTGACAAACATCCTTCGCGATGGCTTCTATCTCGAATACAATGGCAAAGTCATCAACGAAAGGGAATCGACTGAACGCTACAACATCCAACAGAACTCGACTGTGCTCGTTATACTGAGATCTAGAGGGGGCGGTGACCATTTAGCGGGGTCCAAAAAGAAAAAGAACCCACAAGATAGGCACCTCCGAGCCTTTGAAGAGGCGGCAAAAAACTTGCGGATGGACAAAGCACAGAGGAAGGAAGAGGCAGGGGCGGCTCCTCAGGAACCACTGGACATGGCCCAACTGCTGGCGAGACGGGACAAATTTCTCCTTGACGGAAAAGAAAAAGAAAAAGAAAGGGTGGCGGCAACGAAAGCGGTGCACGACCGCCAGTCTAATGAGGAGGCAGTAAATAAAGATATCCTCAGCACGCTGGCCATCCATGACAAACTCTCCCCAGAAGAGGAAGAGGAGCTCAGGGTGGCCATTATCCATACGCAAAATACTCTCAAAACGCAGCGGGCGCCAGGGAGACTTTTCAACCATGCCCTCATTACTTGGATGCTGAATAAGCACCTCCAACGAATAGCCCTAGGCGCCGAGGGCGCAGAAAAATTGATGCAAGCACTGGTTATGAACCCAGACGCCAGGGATTCGATTACAGTTGTCCTGCGCACGAGATCCGAAAACTTACAGGTGGCCAACAACAACGGCTGCCCCTCCGAAATAGATATCAGCACGGTATTTGGACAAATATCTAGGAAGCATAGAATCCTCACCTTGCCTAAGGACTCTCTCCAGGACCAAAATCGAAGAGTGGGTACCGACTTCCAAGTTGACATGGAAAAGGCGAGACACGATCTAACAGAAATAATCAAAGACGGTGTTCTACCTGTCAAGGAATGGTCATTTGACGTAATATTGGATCCGCCGGGAACAGAAAGAATCGCTCTGGCCCCCACACACCACGATAATAATCAAGCTAAACTTCTGGCCTTCATTACGGGAGCCCGGGGGCTCCGAAGTAAAGGAAACGAAGACACAAAGATTGAGCTTATCATATTTCAAGGTCTCAAGGAAACCTGGGACAAAATGTATCCGGAAGCAACACTGACAGCAGTGAGGCTAGAATATTCTCGACGGTTGTTGACCAAAAAAGGGATTCAATGGGTCAAGCCCCTTGTATCTGCCTTGGGGGTTAAAGCTGCAGAGGCACCGCGCATATTCCTACAACTAGGCGGTACTGACCCGTCCCAATCGAAAGATGACCTACAACGGGCAGTCAAAGAGGTGCTCCGCTCAAACAACACTATCAACCTCAATATGGTCTCGGACATGGACACATCTCCAGACCATATAATCGCCTTCGGGATCCGCCCGTTCAACGACAAACCAGAAACAGGCACTCGACAGGCAATCGACAGATCCAAAGACCATATCCAGATGGAGCGTCAAATGGTCACAGAGACAATGCAAAAAGTTGATGGTCTTTTGACCAAACTTCACACGAATAACTTGGAGGGTAATACCGAAGACGCACGCAACGCCATACGGAGTATATGCGGCGACCTCATGGACGAGGACCGCACAGCATCCAGCCAAACATTGGGAAGGGCTATTCGGGACATCCTTGAGGCCAAGGTGGATCCCTCGGCGCTGAACGACGATGAAAGCTGGAGAGAAAATCTGCCCCAGCAAAGGCTGGTTATCACGGTGGCCTCAGGTATCCCCAACCTCCGTGCCTTCTTTGCCACTAACGACCTCAAACAAAAACTTAGTACGCACAAGAATAAGCACACGGCGCAAATGTTCTACCTGCGTAAAGCACTTCAGCAACGACAAGTTGCAACGGAAACGGTGGAGTTTATCTTTGAGGAACGGGGTGGCACTAAACCGCAGAACGACTCCTTTGTAGCGATATTCACAGAAGAGACCTGGACTCGCCTTATCCAACCGGCGGAGGACGGAACGCCCGCCATTCTAACAGCCCTCCCCAATACAACGGCTAGAAGACTTCGTAGCAACGAGGCGAAAGAAGTTATGACTCTAGACGGGAGTCGCAAGATCCTGCCTAATCTCACCTTCAAGGCCATTGAGGAGACAGAAGTTGAAGACAATGAAGATGAGTCACGCATCGTGAACCTACTGACCTCGGGCCACCCGATATTCATGCCGCATCGCACCACAGGGGACACGGAAATACACGCGGCTACCCCACTCAAGGACATTCTCGATCCCAAATGGGCGGGTCTTAGGATCCACGATCTGGACTTGAAATATCCAGAAAAAATATTGATGTACCTGTACAACCTACAGGAGAAAAGACAGGCCCAACGCCTAAATATCCAGAAGAATGTGATTGTATGGATGTATCCCCCTCTTGTGGACTTGCTCCTGGCGATCGGTCGCGAGAATTTACTCCAAGATCTCCAGCCACTGAATGCCAAGGACACAAATCATACGCTTATCGTCGATACCCTGAAGGAGCGCATCAAACAGGCACTTCAGATACATGTCGACAAGGGACTATGGCTTCAGGACACACCATTCATGGATGCAATTCCGGGTATAGCCAGCCTGGATGGAACAACGGTGCCGTTCCCTGTATCAACATCAGAACTAGAGGCGCCGGCAGTGATGCCGGAGGGTATCAACCTATTGCTCCTGGCGCCGACCAAGAACAAGTGTCAATTACTGCTCGACCTTACCATGGAATTGATACAGGAACTGGTAGAACTAGACTCAATCACGCCTGTGCAGAAACGAGGACACACCCTTCTGATAAAGGCGAACTCTGACATCCTACAGGCGGTCCTTCGTTCGGACGGACTCAGAGTAGGATGGCCTATCAACTTCGATACCCTCGAGATCACCAAGGAAGAAACTGAGGGGGCACTTCAACACCTGCTCTCCTTAGTCTACAGGGGCAGAGGTTGGGGAATAGTACGCCTTTCGGTCTCAGACATGGCCGACTTCCCAAACTTTGATGTAACGGACTTCGAACCGAGACAAGAATTGAATAATCCATACCACATCAGTCAATCAGGCAGCCAGATCCTAACCCTAGGGCGGTGGATAGCGGATAGTCCGGCCCTCAGGCAACTGAAGCTGGCCAAAGGCATCTTGATATTTAACACCCCACACCCGAAAGGCATCCTATGGATATGCCCCGGAAAGGAAACACAGGGACAGAAAGAATATAGGTCCTTGGGGAGACTTTTGGGTAGAGGAGAAGAAACAGACAGACAAATACACACTCGGCTTCAAGAAACACTATTGCAGCAATTCGATTCAGACATAAGTCTTCTGGCAACGCTAGACAAAATGCGCATGGACATCCTTCTCGAATCTATTCACCCAATCTTAGAGGGAAGCCCGGCCATCCTCCAGGACCACTATATCGAGACAGACGCTACCAATAAGGAGACCGTGGTATGCCACAGACCTACTCTCCGCCCGCAGATACAGGTTACCTGGAACCTACAACCGAGATGGAAGGCGAGCGCGGACACTGAAGAACTCATCGGCGCCCTTTTCGTGGCCAAAACAAAGGGCCTCCTGAATACTCAATATCACCTGGGTATACTGAATGTCCCACAAGTAGGGACCCTCATCCTCACGGCAACGGACCATGCACTCACAACCAAGATTCCTCCACACACCCTGCTTAAGAGACTAGTGGATGCCTTTAGAGGGCCATTGACCTCCATGGAAGAGTTAACAAAGGGTGACGCAGAATATGAATTCGTGAATCCGTTAGAGGGAGCAGGAGGGCTCCCCCCCGGAACATGATGAGGGCCATCGGGCCGAGAGGCCCAGGAGCGAACAACCTCCTGGGTACTCCAAGGACAGGCCACAGAAAAAAAAGGATAATTAAGAACAATAGTAGAAAAGAAAAGAAAGAAGGAAATATAATAATAGTAATAATAAGACAATGCATAAAGGCCAGGGCATTAGACATAATAAAAAATAATAGCAATAATAATAAGGCAACATACATGACCAGGGTACTAAGCGCAATGCTCAAGGCTGCCCTCTCCCTGAGGACGCAGCGCACATCATCACCATTCACACATACAAACACACCTCTCACAACACACACACAATCCTCCCAACATCCGCTAGGGACCCCAACTCATGGGCCTCCAGTAGCGGATACAGGGATAGAACAAGCGGACGAGGGCCACGGCCTCACCCCCCCCCTTGTGCAGGGACAACCCAAACAGAACATACTAATGGCAAACATACATAGCCACCCACACCACAGAAGGAAAGGATCGGCTAAAGGGCACCACAAACGACATACATACACACATACACGACAGGTGGCGGGTGATGGCTTCGCCTTTACTCGTCCCTGCCAAGACATACACAAACAGATTGGGTACAATATACCCCAGGAGCCCATGAGATTTATAGGACAGTGTAATAAATCTCGGCAAAGACCTTCTACTGGTGTCGTGCACACCAACCGCCCTTGGTTCCGGCGGATTCTTGCGATATGGGAAGAGGGCAGAGCAGGAGCCCGTGTCGAACATGATCGTTACCGGAAAAGGGCCCAGATCACAGAGGATCGACACAAAGGTTGGTGCAATACTGGAATGATCCCGAAGGAGACACCAAAAGTAGAAAGATATGAGGACTTTCTGCCGCTCTACGACTGGCTTGTGCAGCAACTGGGGGGACGGCAACGCTACATCCTATACCGCATCAACATGACTAGCTCGCCACAACCACGGATCGACCTGGAGCGGAACAATTGGATGGTAACAAACTGCCCGGGAGAGATCATTCTGTGGGAAAAGGCAATCTATCGGGTACTGGAACAAGCATTTCAGAACTTTAAGCCCACTCAATATATTTTTCACCAGCATCGGATAGAACATCCCCTAGGTGCCAGCAGGGTATGGCTTTCTCTCCTGGAAAAATTCCAGAATCACTTGGAGGCCGGCATAATTCGAGGGAAGCACCAGACAATGGGTAAAGACGATCGAGACGATGTTAGATCGTGCACAAAAGAGGAGGGTGACTGCACGTTCATTCATGCTAGAGGAACACAGTTGGAGCAGGTAGCCCCCGTTCACTTTGTCAAGTCGAGCATGTCCCCAGCACACCTCCACATGAGGCTGTCTTGGAGGAATATGGTATGCCACGCACACGCCTCGAAGATGCTCCTGAGCAAACGGTGGAAATACTTGTTGAAAAGGAGATCCCATCGCCGTCGAATGGACGTGAGACTACGACCATGTCGAGAGGACATGTCACCGTCACATCGGTCTCCCTTAGACAGATATGCTGCTACTCCACCAGCAAGGTGGACCAGGAAGCCTTGGGAAACGGGAGCGATCTACGAGAATGGGACCACGATAGAAGAAACTTCATTTATTATCCCTCTCAAATCCTTCCGAGTCCATTCTCTTCAAGAGCCTGAAATACGAGTTGTAACCCGTTATGATACCGTTATGACAGCGGGGGAACTAACGCGACACATCAGCGCGCATTATGGCACGTATTCGGACCTATACCTGATGGTGAACGGCACTCCACTTGAGGACTCGGACAAGGTGAGCAGTGACCATAGACAGCAGATTTTGCTGAAAACCCGTCTAAGAGGGGGCATGAGGAGGTCCTCAAGGGCACCAGCTAAACTTGACGTCACCAAGGAGCTGTGCACCATCCGACAGAGAGAGCCGGTGAATCACATGGGCCAACAAGAGGAGGGCCGACAGGCACGGATCAGGGCGGAGCTGCGCAAGCTTCGCCAAAGGATGTGGTCGCAGCAACACCCTCTCCAGAAAGAAATGGATCGGCTCCTATCGACAACAGGACCCATTTCTGAGGATGACCTCAAGAATCTTCACCACCGGAGCACAAAATGCAACACGCGCCCCCTATTACAACGAGGACTATTTTGCCAAGGTGGCTGCTTGTACACCGGCATGGGAGACCCATGCCCTAACCAGGTACCAGAATGGATGCGAACAGGAGCAAATGGCCCGACAGAGGTCGCAAGGGGATTGGCACAGGACCCAGCAGCAACATACCTTAAGGCCACGCAAGAGGTCCCGAAAGATACGTTTCTCGCCGCGTTCGGAGAGGCGTCACTCATTAGAGCCTCGAAGCTGGAGGGTGCACAGCTCGGGGTTCTTTATGACCAGATCCAAAAGTCACACTCACGGGATAAATGCCAATATACGGTGAAGGCCCCGATGGGCACATCCACAGATCACTTTTGGATCGTTCCACAGCCAGACAAGGCCGTCTTGCTCACAAGGGGCCCCCCAGCAGAGCTTAGACAAGCCCTCTCGAACCCCTCGATTCTACATGGACACGGCCACATGGCCCAACACTCGTGCTGTAAGCGGGTTGATTGCCGAACGTCTGTCAACGCATGCTTAACCCTGATATTTCAGACGTCTGGAAACGACGAGGAGGACCAGTGCATGGGGGTGGGCATAGTCGCCACCAGGCACATTAATCAAGGGGAACAGATCTTCATCTCCTACTCGGGAGATGATGCAATCAAGGACACCTGGGGTGAAATTTTTCATTGCTACTGTTGTCAATGCCAGAAGGCATGCGTGACGCGAAGCGGCGGGCCAATGCGGATTAAGAGGATGGAACCAATCGGTCATCAGGGCAGCAAGACATCAGAGCCAGAGCAATCACCGAAGAAGGCCCGACTGAGGTTTCATCAACCGGATAAGCGACAGGGGAACGATCAGGGGAACGATCAGGGGACACGAGACCTCGGACCCGCCTGTAAAAGACCCAGGCCCCCAGTGCCGCAGGACATACCGGACGGGCTGGGTGCAGCTGGCCGATCAGGGAAGCATGCCGACGATGCAACGAAGGAAGCCAGGGATACCTCTGCAGAAGATCGCAGGCGACAAATCTCGGTGAATGACAGGGGAGGCACGCAAGTGCCGGTCCAACCGAAACGCTACATCAGGACGGGCGACCATGCGAACGGGGGAGCCACGCACATGCAGGATGCGACAGGAAGGCTCGAACACCTCGCAGAAGAAGCGGAGGGGCGAGGACAAAGCACTGTGATGACTACAGAGAACTCGGGGCAGCATACTTGGGACGCACCAAAAGCACCGGTTGATTATCCGTACCAGGGGCTCGACAACGATATGAACCCAACCAAGGACGAGCACCTGCCTCAGGCCATTGGCTCTGACACTGGTCAAGAGGACCAGGATCGAGATGGTAAGGGGAGGGTAAGAGAGACGATGACCATGAACACGGAGGCGGATACTACCAACATGCCAAGGAATGAGGACTTGGACCTGCAGCTCAACAGGGTAAAAGTCGACGGGGCACCGAAAAGTGGACTGCACGCTGTAAACCGAGAAATTACTAGAAGAATTGGGTTAGACCTGGAGACGGATCCTCCTGGGGGTCTCGATATACCGAGTGAAGATCGATATCTTCAAACAGGAACTGACCCCATGCAGAGGATGGAGAAGGGAGATCAACCGGATGCGGCAGGCGATGCAAGCATGACGACTGATAATGCTCCGAGCTGGCGTAACAGTAAACTGAACCCACGAATTGATCCGGGAGATAGTGAGGAGGACACAGAGCAACAAGACTGTATGAAGGAAGGAAGGCTACAGGGCAACGTAGCGGGCACCGCGACAAGATCTCGCAAGCGACAGAATCACAATGAAACCTTGGTGAAGAACCTAGAAGACACGGAAGCGTCGGGCCAATTGGAACGCGGCATAAGAACTGATGATTATGTGAGTGGGGTGACCATGCATACGCAGGATGGGACAGAAAGGACCGAGCACCTCGCAGAAAAATCGGAGGGGAAAGGGCACAGCACTGCGATGACGACAGAGAACTCAGAGCAGAACGCTAAGGACTCACCAGAAGCGACCACTCGGGATCAGACAGTAGAGGAGCAGAAAGTCGGTGAATCGGATATCCCTCTAGAGGCGGAGAGGGAAAAGAATACTGCCACGAGTGGGGTCCACGAGAACAGGGACTCGGAAACCAAGGAAGGTAGGCACACTAAGTCCTTGAGCGACGAACGCCGGAGAAAATCCAACGTGGGACAGGGGGCCCAATCGTTGACTCCGGCTGAAATAGCCAAGAATATCGCGGAAAAGAACTATGTCAGCAAGACCCTGGCGCTGCTATCCCCACCGAAGTATAACCAATTTACCATCATAGTGTCAGCATACGACGTGAACATAACCGGACAGGACTTTGAGAGACTGCAGGTAGGCACCAAGCTCAATGACGGGAACATCGAGTGGATGATGCGATGGTGGGCCGGCCAGGTAAACGGGAGGTTTGGCAAGAAACCATCACCCCCACAACCCAATCAGCAATTGCCTAGATGTTACTTTGCAAGTACATTCTGGTACTCCAGGATGACATCGGAGGGTGTATTCTCGCATGATAATGTCAAAAGCTGGACTGCGAAATTTAAACTTCTCCAACAATATGACCTTATGATAATCCCGGTCCACGTTCGGGCAAGGGATCACTGGATCCTTGCTGTCATTGACTTCAAGGAGAAAAAGACGGTGGTATATGATTCCATCGAGGGGGATATTACTCGGCCAGCTCACCCAGAAATACATGAGCATCTTATGGCGTGGTTGACGCAAGAACACCGAGCTCGGGACATTCCCTTTGACGTAAAAGACTGGGAAGCGATACGGGGCCAACAGACACCGCAGCAGGGCTACGGAAAGGACGTGGGAGTCGACTGTGGAGTTTTTGTTATCGCATATGCGATGTACCTCTCCACCAACCGTCCCTTTGGATTCAGCCAGGCCGATATGCCAAGCTTCCGCAACTGGATCGCGCAGACGATGATTGGGTATGGCATTGGAAACAACACGTTCGATCCAATGAAGGACGATGAGGCTCTGGAAACGAACTCCAGCAGCATGGACCGCTGGACCCTCCTGGTGAAGGACTGTGCCAGCTGTCCAACGGGTAGCAAGCGAAAGGGAGGATGGGTAGAACCCGCTAGGATGAAATCGACTAAAGCTTCCTGGAAGGTACCCCCTCCGGCGATTATCAGGACAGCGAGGGAACAACAAGCCCGAAAACACAAGAGCGCAGGAATGCGGGATGCGGCTCCTACCACGGCACAGATATGGCAACCACCACTTGACGCCCTACCTAGAGGAATCAGAAACATGGGATGTAGCTGTTCTACAGCTACAGCCCTTCAGCTATGCTTCCACATAGCGCCCCTGACTCGCATCTTACAGGAGCCGTTACCGCAACCCGCGACGTTCCTAGCAGTAGCCCTTCACAGATATACAACGGGCAATGGCCCTTTGGACCTCCAAAACCTGGACCCCACTTTAAACACTTCAATGCCAGAAGATGCAGGGGAGCTTCTGTCACGTTTTTTGGGTCAGATACGAGCAGCAAAGCCGGAGTGCAAATTGCCCACTACACTGTCGTGTCGCCCCGCGAAGACACTGCTGCTCAGCCTTCGGACTATAGCATTCACGCCACCGAGCCCAAGCGCTGTCGGGGATAGCAACACGATCATCTTCCAGATCGATAGAACAAACCTGTCGGGACGGAAAAACACGACAGCAATGCAATTCCTGCTGAAACTGGAGCGCGAGTGTCAATTCAGAGCGAGGTGTGGAAGTAAGGGAACGGAATATGAGCTCCAGGCGGTGGTTGTCCATCAAGGGGACTCAAAGAAAGGACACTACATCACTTTCCTAAAACCAGCTGGAGGTCCGCACTGGGCTCTATTGGACGACGACACCGTCAGATGGGTCCAAGAGAAGGAGGTGTTGGATCAGGAAGCGACTATCCTGGTGTACACACGCCCGGACGGCGTAGTGGAAGCAGAAACTATCATTATACCGGACGATGGACAAGAGGATAGGAGCCCTGGGGAAATGGACGACTCCGGATCGGTAACGCCCACCACAGGGAATAATACCCTGGGGAAAGCAGTACGAGAGTTGGCAGATACTCAGCAATCCTCTGCTCCCAGTAACATGCCGGAGACTCAAGACCATTCACTGTATCGGGAACTGCTAGAACGTGCGCTCCGAGATCCTGCCACGGAGGAGAGTGACCTTGAAAAGGTAAGGCCAGGACCCTTCAATAGGGATCAACAACTGCAAGAGGAGGCCAAACAAAAACTAGAGA
>Ga0209769_1000328_pt1 | contig 18988 bp, 16 predicted proteins | sample LauGreSuBDMM15DN_2_FD_187569 | JGI IMG/M metagenome (GOLD analysis project Ga0209769, IMG submission 187569) | Freshwater lake microbial communities from Lake Michigan, USA - Su13.BD.MM15.DN (SPAdes) (version 3) | ecosystem: Environmental > Aquatic > Freshwater > Lake | place: Lake Michigan, USA...
AATTTCGGCCGAACCGGGTCAATGGCAACTGGTTCTCTGGTGTTGAAACGCATCGTTGCAACTGGACAACCTCTAATGCCTACTAAATCTGAAGAGCAAGCGTGAATTCTCTCGCAATAACTTCGAATCGGCGACGAGTGAGAAGAAATACGGCCTTGCTCATTCTCGGAGTGCTGCTGGTCGTTGTTTTTTCTGTAATCGCTTGGATCGCAATTGGGGGGAAAGGTGCGAACAACTCTCAAACAGTAAAGGACCTACTGATGAGTAACACTGAGGTCAATCCTTTGGAAACAACCTCAGAGCTCTGCCAAGAGGTTCCTTGCCTTGAAGGTTGGACAACCGACGTTGGCTCATTCCTCCGATTTAAATCTTTTGGAGAAGCTGAATACTGGGCCTTAGTTTTGGGAAACGGAGTGATTCAGTATGAGCATGTCGTTCTGGACATTCGAGGTCTGAATTTAACTCTTGAGGAGAGACGGGCTGCAATTGACCTTCTATTTTCAGGACGGGATTGGTTCTAGTCCCGGTGTGTGGGTTCAAATCCCACCGTCACCGCCAGAAATATCCCAAAATCAGTATTAAGCGGGTCGTTTAGTCTTAAGTCCTAATAAACTTGTTTCCTATACGTATTAGCGAATATTTAGGGGATTTTGATGGCCAAGCTGATTATCACTGATGGGATTGGGCTAATTAAGCTCTCTCCTGTTCAGCGATACCTGCTTGGGCGGAGATACGTAGCCTTTGAATTAGAGCGAATGATCAAGGTTTCAGTCGAAAACACTCCTAAACGAGCTGATCTTGGGGAAAAAGCCAAACATGGCTGGTTGCCATTCTCCAGGACTGGAGAATATCAAAATGGGGCTAAAAAGAGCCTAGTTTATAGGCCCAAAGAAGTCCCGCTGCGTAAGGGTTTTGATGCTAAATCCCGCTTTAGATGAAATTTGCTTCACTACTGGGAACCAACGGAGGCTCTATGCAGTTCTAAAAGAGCATCAGAAGGACAAGATCTACCCGAGAAACTGATCCTCGGGTCGAGGATATTAGTCAATTTCTTCAAGAATTGTGTTGCATTTACCCAATTGAGACCTATAAGATAGAGGTTTGCTCCCCAACAACTCGTAAGCATATTTTGGCTTCGCATTTGTACGCATATTTTGGCGACAAAGTTAGGGACTAATCCCATAGACCGTTCTAACTAAGTAAACCGCCTTTGAAGGGATCATCTTGGCCGCCAAGAAAACCACCAAAAACATTCGTTCAGCTCAAAGACTTTCCTTCGCGAAAACTCGTGAGCCTATTGAACTTCCAAATCTTCTAACCCTGCAGACTGAGAGCTTTGAATGGCTCGTGGGTGATAAGTCATGGAGAGACAAGGTTGGCCCAGATGCCAAGACCGGTCTTGAGGAAGTATTCGAGGAGCTATCTCCGATCGAAGACAACCCAAACAACCCGAGCGAAGCAAAGATGGGTCTTGAGTTCAAGTCACCTACTTTGGATGAGCCAACATATACTCCTGACCAGTGCAAGGTAAAGGGCAAGACATACGCTCGTCCTTTGTACATCAAGGCAGAGTTCACAAACTACAAGACTGGTGAAATCAAGAGCCAGACCGTGTTCATGGGTGAATTCCCAATCATGACTAACGAAGGTACTTTCGTTGTTAACGGAACAGAGCGTGTAGTTGTTTCTCAGCTAGTTAGATCTCCTGGTGTTTACTTCTCAGTTTCAACAAACACAACAGGAAACCTTGACGTTAAGAACAACAAGGCTCAGATCATTCCTTCACGTGGTTCATACCTAGAGTTCCTAACCGAATGGGTTAAGGATGACCGTAAGTCTGTTTCACGTTTTGGTAAGCCAATTCTTCAGGTGCAGGTTGACCGCAAGACTAAGGTTTCTGCAACCATCTTCCTAAAGGCTCTTGGTCTTTCTCGCGAAGAAATCATTGATGCATTCTCAGATGTGAAGTCAGTTGCAACTGCAGCTAATGGTTGGGAGATCGACATCGATCTAATCAACAACACTTTGGATTACGACGAGTCACGTGCATTCACAACTCCAGTCATCACTAAAGAAGATGCATTGAAGGAAATGTACCGCAAGGTTCGTGGCGAATCAGGTAACGCAGATGCTGCTGAAGCTTGGTTGAAGAGCGTTTACTTCGACAAGAAGAGATACAACCTTGCTCGCGTTGGTCGTCACAAGCTAAACCGCAAGCTAGGTGTAACAGTTGATGAGAACACCACAGTTCTAACTGTTGAAGACATCGTTGCAACTATGAAGTACCTTTTGGTATTCGACCTTGCGTTGAAGAACAAAGCGGACATCACAAGCAACATGAACTTCCCACTAAAGATGTCGGGTAAGAAAGTCGACATCAGAATCTCATCTGATGATATTGATGACTTCCAGAACCGTCGTATCCGTTCAGTTGGAGAACTAATCCAGAACCAGGTTCGTATTGGTCTAAGCCGTATGGAACGTGTTGTTCGTGAGCGTATGTCTACTCAGGATGTTGAGGCTATTACTCCTCAGACCTTGATCAACCTACGTCCAGTTGTTTCAGCTATCAAAGAGTTCTTTGGTGCTAGCCAGCTATCTCAGTTCATGGATCAGAACAACCCGCTTGCAGGTCTTGCTCACAAGCGTCGTCTGTCGGCCCTAGGCCCTGGCGGTATCGCAAGAGAGCGTGCACAGATGGAAGTCCGTGACGTTCACCCATCCCACTACGGTCGTATGTGTCCAGTTGAAACTCCAGAAGGCCCGAACATTGGTCTTATCGGTTCCCTAACTGCATACGCACGTATCAATGCATTCGGTTTCATTGAGACCCCTTACAACAGAGTTGTAAACGGAAAAGTTTCAGGCAAGATCGATTACCTAGATGCAGCAGAAGAAGACGGCAAGGTTATTGGTGGAGCTGATGTTCCTCTAAACGCTGACAAGACTTTTGCTAACAAGAAGGTATTCGCGCGCTACAAGGGTGACGTTGTTGAAGTTGATAACGACACTGTTGATTACATCGACATCTCACCTCGTCAGCTAGCTTCTGTTTCAACATCTCTTATTCCATTCCTAGAGCACGACGACTCAAGCCGTGCTTTGATGGGTGCGAACATGCAACGTCAAGCAGTTCCACTAATCCGTAGCGAAGCACCACTTGTTGGTACCGGTATGGAACGTGCAGCTGCAATGGATTCACACGCAGTTCTTCTTTCAAGAAGTGCTGGTGTTGTTGAAGAAGTAGACGCTGACACAATCGTGGTTAGAGGCGATGACAACAAGCAGGAGAAATACACTCTTCGCAAGTTCGAGCGTTCAAACCAGGGAACAGCTATCAACCAGCGTGCAATTGTTTCTGTTGGTCAGAAAGTTGAAGCAGGAGAAACTCTTGCTGATGGTCCAGCAACCGATCAGGGTGAACTAGCTCTAGGTAAGAACCTTCTAGTTGCATTCATGCCTTGGGAAGGTCACAACTTCGAAGACGCGATCATCTTGAGCCAGTCATTGGTTAAAGAAGACACTCTTTCATCTATCCACATCGAAGCTCACGAAGTTGAAGCTAGAGACACCAAGCTAGGTAAGGAAGAGATCACTGCAGATCTTCCAAACGTATCTATGGAAGCTCTTGCTCAGCTAGACGAGCGCGGAATCATTCGCGTTGGTGCTGAAGTTCGTCCAGGAGATATCTTGGTTGGAAAGGTTACCCCTAAGGGTGAAACCGAGCTTTCAGCTGAAGAGCGTTTGCTTAGAGCAATCTTCAACGAGAAGAGCCGCGAAGTTCGCGACACTTCTTTGAAGGTGCCTCACGGTGAAGCTGGAACAGTTATTGCTGTTACCGTATTCGACGTTGAAGCAGGCGATGATGAAATGGCTGCTGGTGTAAACCAGAGAGTTGTTGTTCACATTGCTCAGAAGCGTAAGATCACCGAAGGTGACAAGCTTGCAGGTCGTCACGGAAACAAGGGTGTTATTTCAAAGATCCTTCCAGTTGAAGACATGCCTTTCCTTGAAGATGGAACTCCGGTTGACATCATCTTGAACCCACTAGGTATTCCAGGACGTATGAACTTCGGTCAGGTTCTAGAAACACACCTAGGTTGGATCGCGAAGCAGGGTTGGGAAATCAAGCCTGGCGCTAAGTGGGCAGAGCACCTAAGCGAGGAACTGCACTCAGCAGAGCCTGGCACTAAGGTTGCAACCCCGATCTTCGACGGTGCACACAAGGATGACATCATCGGTCTTCTTGACTCAACTCTTCCTAACCGTGATGGTCAGAAGTTGGTTGACAAGACCGGTAAGGCAAGACTGTTCGATGGTCGTTCAGGTGAGCCTTTCCCAATGCCAATCTCTGTTGGTTACATGTACATCTTGAAGCTTCACCACTTAGTGGACGACAAGATTCACGCACGTTCAACAGGTCCTTACTCAATGATCACCCAGCAACCACTTGGTGGTAAGGCTCAGTTCGGTGGACAGAGATTCGGTGAGATGGAAGTTTGGGCTCTTCAGGCTTATGGTGCAGCACACACTCTTCAAGAGTTGCTAACCATCAAGTCAGATGACATCACAGGTCGTGTAAAGACTTATGAAGCCATCGTTAAGGGCGACAACATCCAGGCTCCTGGTATTCCAGAATCCTTCCGAGTTCTTGCTAAGGAAATGCAATCACTTGCTCTAAACGTTGAGGTTCTCAACGCAGAGGGTGCGATTGTGACTCTAAAGGATGAAGAATTCGAGCGCGACATGGCTACTGAGTCCATGGACGGCATCAACCTATCCCGTAACGAATCATTGTCTAACGACACTGACTTCACTAACTTCTAAGCGAATCTCGAGAGAAAAGAATAAATATGGACGTCGAAACATTTAGCTCCCTACGAATTGGTCTAGCTACCTCTGATGACATTCGCTCATGGTCTAACGGTGAAGTCAAGAAGCCAGAAACCATTAACTACAGAACCCTAAAGCCTGAGAAGGATGGTCTTTTCTGTGAAAAGATCTTCGGTCCTACAAAGGACTGGGAATGTTCTTGTGGAAAGTACAAGCGCGTACGTTTCAAGGACATCGTCTGTGAGCGTTGTGGTGTTCAGGTAACAAAGTCATCTGTACGTCGTGAGCGTATGGGTCACATTGAGCTTGCTGCTCCTGTTACTCACATCTGGTACTTCAAGGGTGTTCCTAGCCGTTTGGGTTACCTACTAAACATGGCTCCAAAAGATCTAGAGAAGATTATTTACTTTGCTGCTTACCGCGTCATGGAAATTGACAACGATGGCAAGGAAATTGACTGGGCTCTAATCAAGGATGACTACACCCAGCGTGTTAAGCAGACTCTTGATTCTCGCTTTGCAGAGATGATGGAACTTGCTCAGGACGAATATGACTTCCTAACTTCAGAAGGTCTAGCACTTCAGACTGCAGTGAAGCTATGGGAAGCACCTGTTTGGGTTGACGCTCAATTCCACAAGTCAATTGATCAGATGATCAAGATGGAAATTGATGACCCGAAGAACTACCTAGACAAGCCTTTCACTGCAGTTATTGCTGAAGGTAAAGAAGGTGTTGTTCGTGAAGCAGCTGCTCAGAAGATCGTAAACACTCGCATCAATGACTTCCGTAAGAAGACAGAAAAGATTGTTCGTGAGTATGCACGTCTAGAGCGTCCAAACTCACTTCAGAAAGAGCACCTAGCCTGGAGACAGTTCCTATCTGCAGAAGAAGGCGCTCTAATTCAGAACGACGTTCTTTTCGATTACTTCGACTACTACTACGGTGACTACGTCATCACTGAGATTGGTGCACTTGCAGTCCAGAAGGTTCTAGCTGAATTTGATCTTGCAGGTACTGCGGAAGAGCTAAAGAAAGAGATTGCAGAGAACAAGGGTTCAAAGCAGACTCAGGCGATTAAGCGTTTGAAGGTTGTTTCTTCATTCCTACAGTCTTCAACTCCAACAACCTCAATGGTTTTGGATGTTCTTCCAGTTCTTCCACCGGAAATTCGTCCAATGGTTCAGCTAGATGGTGGACGTTTTGCTACCTCTGACCTAAACGATCTATACCGTCGTGTGATCAACCGTAACAACCGTCTAAAGCGTTTCATTGATCTAGGTGCTGTTCCAAAGACCATCTTGAACAACGAAAAGCGCATGCTTCAAGAAGCTGTTGATGCTCTATTCGATAACGGACGTCGTGGACGTCCAGTTACTGGAACTGGTAACCGCCCACTGAAGTCTCTTTCAGATCTTCTAAAGGGTAAGCAGGGACGTTTCCGTCAGAACCTATTGGGTAAGCGTGTTGACTACTCAGGTCGTTCAGTAATCGTTGTTGGTCCTCAGCTGAAGATGCACCAGTGTGGTCTTCCAAAGATCATGGCGTTGGAACTATTCAAGCCATATGTAATGAAGCGTCTAGTTGATCAGGGTATTGCCCAGAACATCAAGAGTGCTAAGCGTATGGTTGAGCGTAGCCGTCCACAGGTTTGGGATGTTCTAGAAGAAGTTATTCGCGAGCGTCCAGTACTTCTAAACCGTGCTCCTACACTTCACCGTCTAGGTATCCAGGCTTTCGAACCTCTATTGGTTGAAGGTAAGGCTATCCAGCTGCACCCATTAGTTTGTGCTGCGTTCAACGCGGACTTCGATGGTGACCAGATGGCTGTTCACTTGCCTCTATCAGTTGAGGCTCAGGCAGAAGCTCGTCTATTGATGCTTGCTTCTAACAACATCTTGAAGCCTTCAGATGGTAAGCCAGTTGCTACTCCTTCACAGGATATGATCATTGGTCTTTACTTCATGACAACTGTCAAAGAAGCAGCAATGGGAGAGGGACGTGTATTCGGTTCTGTAGCTGAAGCTCAGCTTGCATTCGATTCACACAACCTAGACCTACAGGCTCTTGTGAAGATTCGTATCGATGGAGTTATCCAGGAGACAACTCTTGGTCGTACTCTGTTCGCTCAGACTCTGCCTGCTGGTTTCCAGTGGACTCAGACGCAGGTCGGTAAGAAGCAGATCAGCCAGATCCTTACAGAGATGGTTGAGCTTCACGAGCGTACTGAAGTTGCTCAGGCACTGGACCGCATCAAGGATGCAGGTTTCTACTGGGCTACTCGTTCAGGTGTGTCAATGGCTATCTCGGATGCAAACTTCGACTCTGAAGGTAAGTTCGACAAGCTACGCGCGAAGATGATTCTTGATGGTGAAAAAGAACACACCAAGATTCAGGAGTCATTCGACCTAGGTGGTATTACTGACCTAGAGCGTCGCGACGAACTTGGAGCTTTGTGGTTCAAGAGAACTAACGAAATTCAAGAAATCCTTCAGCAGGAAATGCCGATGGGTAACGCGATTCGCATGATGGTTGAATCAGGTGCTCGTGGTAACTGGATTCAGGTTCGTTCTGTTCTAGGTATGCGTGGACCAGTTGCAACATCATCTGGTGACTTCGCTCCGATGCCTGTTAAGGGTAACTACCTAGTTGGTCTAACCGCTTCTGAATACTTCATTAACGCAACCGGTGCTCGTAAGGGTAACGCTGATACTGCGATGAAGACTTCTGCAGCTGGTTACCTAACCCGTCGTCTAGTTGACGTAGCTCAGGATGTTATCGTTCGCGATCCAGACTGTGGCACAACACGTTTCCTAGAGAAGTCTCTAAAGGACGTTGATGGTGCTTGGGATGACCAGAACATCGAACTTTCTGTCATGCAGCGTCAGCTTGCTGAAGATGTGAAGGTTGGTTCAACTGTTGTTGCTAAGCGCAATGACTCAATTAACCTTCAGGTAGTCAACAACCTAAAGGCTGCTGATGTTGAAACTGTAAAGATCCGTTCAGTATTCACCTGTGATGCTCTTTCTGGTGTTTGTGCTGCTTGTTACGGTGTATCACTAGCTACCAACCAGCCGGTTGAGCTTGGTGAAGCTATCGGTATCATCGCTGCTCAGTCAATTGGTGAGCCTGGTACTCAGCTAACAATGCGTACTTTCCACACCGGTGGTGCGGCATCTGCAACTACTAAGAGAACAATCTTGAAGTCAATCGGTGGTCAGAAGGTTCGTGTTGAGCGTCTGATTTCTTATGACATCACTCAGGGTCTTACTGGTGTTACCGACTTGCTAGAAGCTCGTCCAGGTTGGCGTCAGGGTAAGGTCGGTGTTCTAGCTTTCTGGCCAGGACGTATCGAACTTAAGGCAGCTGGTCGTGTATTCACTGTTTGTCGTGGCGATGTAACTATCCGTGAAATCGCAGAAGTTGACGCTAAGGATGAGAAGACCACTAAGAACAAGATTTTTGCTCAGGTGATTTTCGCAGTAGATGACAAGGATGGCGCAAAGGTTGCTGACACATTGAAGGCTGGTAAGGCTCTCATTGTTCAGGAAGCTGGAACTGTTACCAAGATCACTGATGACTACATCGAAGTTGAAGTTGACCGCACTGTAACTCCTCGTTTGGAGCCAGGCATCAACCTAACTGACGCTAAGTTGCAGGAAGTCACAGCCGAGAACAAGAAGGCTAAGAGCACAATGTCAAAGGTCAAGTATGAACTTGTGCCATTTGCTCACGACGGTAACAAGTCAAAGCAGCGTGTATTTGCAAAGGTTGGTGACGTTGTAACTAACGGCCAGGTTCTTGCAGATGGTCTTATCGCTTACCCAGTCTCTGATTCTGAAGCACTAGCTAAGTTGAAGAAGGCAAAGATTGAGCCAGGTAAGGTTCTAAACGCTAATGACCTAGTTGCTAAGTATGCAATCGTGAAGGAAGTTGATGTATTCATCACTCCTTCAGAAGAAGGTCAAGAAGAAGCTGACAAGATCGCACAGAACTACGCGTTCAGCCGTTCAACTTCTAAGACCTTCGCGAAGCTTTCACCGAAGGACAAGATCGCTACTATCAACGCAGCCGAGATTGAATCAGAACTTTTGGTTCAGCCTGGTGACTGGGTAGGTCAGGGCGAGTACGTCATCGATGGAACTCCTAACCCACACGCTGTGCTATCAGTGCTTGGTCCTAAGTGGGCTGCATTCGAAATCATCCGTGGTGTTCAGGCGATCTATGGTTCACAGGGTGTTCCTCTGCACGACAAGCACCTTGAGGTCATCGTTCGCCAGATGCTGGGTAAGGTTACCGTCATCGAGTCAGGTGAAACTGACATGCTTCCAGGTGAAGTTATCGACCGCACCAGATTCCAGGCTAAGAACCGTGAAGCACAGAAGTCAGGCCAGAAGCCAGCTTCTGCTCGTCAGGAAGTAATGGGTATGACCCGTGCTTCATTGGCTGCTCAATCATGGTTGTCAGCTGCGTCCTTCCAGGAAACTACCCGAGTTCTAACTCAGGCAGCCCTAGATCGCAGAGAAGACAAGCTTGAGGGTCTAAAGGAGAACGTAATCATCGGTAAGTTGATCCCAGCAGGTACAGGCCTAAAGCAGTACCGCGATGTTGAGGTCACAGGTACCGAGGAAGCTAAGGCTGCTAGATACCCTAACCGTATTTGGGAGGCCCCAGAGGCTACCGAAGCGGCTGAGGAATTCTCTGCAGCTAACCTTTTCAGCGCTGATCTGGACGACTGGACAGCAAAGAAAGAAGACTAAAGAATCCGTTTGACCCACGGGAGTTATTTCAGTAGGCTTGGCAAGGTTTGTGTTTAGACCAAACCCAGCCCTAAAGCTCTAGTGATTTAGCTCCGGTGGGCCATAACAGGTTTTTGATACAGCATCCGCTGTGTCTAAAAAGAGACAAGAAGTAACCAAACTCTCGGGAAACCGAGGATTAAACAAGGAGAAGCAGTGCCAACAATTCAGCAGTTGGTCCGCAAGGGTCGCAGCGCCAAGGCTACTAAGTCAAAGACGCCAGCACTTAAGGCCAGCCCACAGCGCCGCGGAGTATGTACCCGTGTATACACAACAACACCTAAGAAGCCGAACTCAGCTCTTCGTAAGGTTGCTCGTGTCAAGCTTTCAAACGGTATTGAAGTTACCGCCTACATTCCAGGCGAAGGTCACAACCTCCAGGAGCACTCAATGGTGCTAGTCCGTGGTGGTCGTGTTAAGGACCTTCCTGGTGTTCGTTACAAGATCGTCCGTGGTGCACTAGACACCCAGGCAGTTAAGAACCGTAAACAGGCTCGCAGCCAATACGGTGCAAAGAAGGGTAAGTAATGCCTCGTAAAGGTCCTATAACCAAGAAGCCTGTGGTCTCTGACCCAGTATATGGTTCACAAGTTGTAACTACTTTGGTCAACAAGATTCTTCTTGATGGCAAGAAGAGCGTTGCTGAGTCAATCGTTTATGGTGCACTTTCAGGTGCAGCTACTAAGAGCGGTGCAGACGCAGTAGTGCTTCTAAAGAAGGCACTAGACAACGTCCGTCCAACAGTTGAGGTTCGCTCACGTCGTGTTGGTGGTTCTACCTACCAGGTTCCAGTTGAAGTAAAGGCACACCGTGCAAACACTTTGGCTCTTCGCTGGTTGGTTGGCTACGCAAAGGCTCGTCGCGAAAAGACTATGACTGAGCGTTTGATGAACGAGATCTTGGATGCATCTAATGGTCTAGGCGCTGCTGTAAAGCGTCGCGAAGACACACACAAGATGGCTGAATCAAACAAGGCTTTCGCGCACTACCGCTGGTAAAGATTTCGAACTTCCGCTTGTTAACTTTCTGTTTAGCAAGCGGATGTTCAATTAAGTAAGTAAACCCAACATCTAATTCGGAGGACCATCGTGGCCCAAGAAGTTCTAACAGACCTAAATAAGGTACGCAACATCGGTATCATGGCGCACATTGACGCTGGTAAGACAACAACTACCGAGCGTATCTTGTACTACACCGGTATCACACACAAGATCGGTGAAGTGCACGATGGTGCTGCAACCATGGACTGGATGGAGCAGGAGCAGGAACGTGGTATTACCATTACCTCAGCTGCGACTACCTGTTTCTGGAACAAGAACCAGATCAACATCATTGACACACCAGGTCACGTTGACTTCACAGTTGAAGTAGAGCGTTCACTTCGTGTTCTAGATGGTGCTGTTGCTGTATTCGATGGTAAAGAAGGTGTTGAGCCTCAGTCAGAAACTGTTTGGCGTCAAGCTGACAAGTATGACGTTCCACGTATCTGTTTCGTAAACAAGATGGACAAGCTTGGTGCTGACTTTTACTTCACAGTTGACACCATCATTAACCGTCTAGGCGCTAAGCCACTAGTTATCCAGCTTCCAATCGGTGCTGAGTCAACTTTCGAAGGTGTTATTGACCTTGTTGAAATGCGCGCTCTAACCTGGCGCGGAGATGTTGAGCTTGGTGCAAAGTACGAGATCGAAGCTATCCCTGCTGACATGCAGGCTAAGGCTGACGAGTACCGTGCAAAGCTTTTGGAAACTGTTGCTGAAGCAGATGACGTTCTTATGGAGAAGTACTTCGCAGGTGAAGAACTAACCGTTGCTGAAATCAAGGGTGCTATCCGTAAGCTAACTGTTTCTTCACAGCTATACCCAGTTCTTTGTGGTTCTGCTTTCAAGAACAAGGGTGTTCAGCCAATGCTTGACGCTGTTATCGACTACCTTCCTTCACCGCTAGATGTTCCAGCTGTTGAAGGTCACGATGTTCGTGACGAAGAGAAGATCATCCGTCGCGAGCCTAAGTCAACAGAGCCATTTGCTGCTCTTGCTTTCAAGGTAATGACTCACCCATTCTTCGGTCGTCTAACTTACATCCGCGTTTACTCAGGACAGGCATCTCAGGGTGACCAGGTTCTAAACGCAACTAAGGACCGTAACGAACGTATCGGTAAGTTGTTCCAGATGCACGCCAACAAGGAAAACCCTGTTGAGACTGTAACTGCTGGACACATCTACGCAGCTATTGGTCTAAAGGACACCACAACCGGTGACACTCTTTGTGACAAGGCAAACCCAGTTGTTCTTGAGTCAATGACTTTCCCAGAGCCAGTTATCTCTGTTGCGATTGAGCCAAAGACTAAGGGAGACCAGGAGAAGCTAGGTCTTGCTATTCAGAAGCTTGCTGAAGAAGACCCAACATTCCGCGTTGAGCAGGATCAGGAAACTGGTCAGACTGTTATCTCTGGTATGGGTGAGCTTCACCTAGACATCTTGGTTGACAGAATGCGTCGTGAATTCAAGGTTGAGGCTAACGTTGGTAAGCCTCAGGTTGCATACCGCGAGACTCTGAAGCGCACTGTTGAAAAATATGATTACACCCACAAGAAGCAGACCGGTGGTTCAGGTCAGTTCGCCAAGATCCAGATCAAACTGGAGCCTATGGAGGTTGAGGGTGACAAGACTTACGAGTTCGTAAACTCAGTGACTGGTGGTCGTGTTCCTCGTGAATACATCCCAAGCGTTGACGCTGGTATTCGCGATGCGATGCTAGTTGGAACTCTAGCCGGATACCCAGTTGTGGGTGTTAAGGCAACTCTTCTTGATGGTGCATATCACGATGTTGACTCATCTGAAATGGCTTTCAAGATCGCCGGATCGATTGCTTATAAAGAAGCTTCGAGAATGGCACAACCAACGCTGCTAGAGCCATTGATGGCTGTCGAAGTGCGTACCCCAGAAGAATATATGGGTGACGTCATCGGTGACCTCAACTCTCGCCGCGGTCAAATTCAGGCAATGGATGACGCTTCTGGCGTCAAGGTCGTTCGCGCTCTAGTTCCACTGTCTGAGATGTTCGGTTACGTTGGAGACCTACGCTCGAAGACTTCGGGTCGTGCGGTCTACTCAATGACTTTCGAGTCCTATTCAGAGGTCCCGAGAGCTGTTGCTGACGAAATCGTACAAAAGAACAAGGGCGAGTAAGCTCTGGGGCTACCTAGAACCTACTTTTCTGACTAGAATATAAATTCTGTAAACCCAAAACAAATAGGGCATAAAGTGTGCCCGTGGGAAAACGACGAGTCCTGAGGAGGACCATAAATGGCAAAGGCGAAATTCGAGCGCACCAAGCCGCACGTCAATATCGGTACTATCGGTCACGTTGACCACGGTAAGACCACTTTGACTGCTGCTATCACTAAGGTGCTGCACGACAAATATCCAACACTGAACACAGCTTCAGCGTTCGATCAGATCGACAACTCACCTGAAGAAAAGCAGCGTGGTATTACGATCAACATCTCACACGTTGAGTACCAGACCGAGAAGCGCCACTACGCACACGTAGACGCTCCAGGCCACGCTGACTACATCAAGAACATGATTACTGGTGCAGCTCAGATGGATGGTGCGATTCTTGTAGTAGCAGCAACTGACGGTCCTATGCCTCAGACCAAGGAGCACGTGCTTCTTGCTCGTCAGGTTGGTGTTCCTTACATCGTTGTAGCTCTAAACAAGAGCGACATGGTTGCTGACAAGGAAATCCTTGAGCTAGTTGAGATGGAAGTTCGTGAACTTCTTTCACTATACGAATTCCCAGGCGACGACGCTCCTGTAGTACAGGTTTCAGCTCTAAAGGCACTAGAAGGCGACGCTACATGGGGTCAGACCGTTCTAGACCTAATGGACGCTGTTGACGCTAACATTCCAGAGCCAGTTCGCGACTTGGACAAGGCATTCTTGATGCCAGTTGAAGACGTTTTCACAATCACTGGTCGTGGAACTGTTATCACTGGAAAGATCGAGCGTGGCCAGGTAAAGGTTAACGACGAAGTTGAAATCGTTGGTATCCGCGAGAAGCAGAAGACTACCGTTACCGGTATCGAAATGTTCCGCAAGCTACTTGACTATGCAGAGGCTGGTGAAAACGTAGGTCTATTGCTACGTGGAACCAAGCGTGAAGATGTAGAGCGTGGCCAGGTTGTATGTAAGCCTGGTTCAATCACACCTCACACAGGCTTTGATGGCAACGTCTACATCCTTTCAAAGGATGAGGGTGGTCGTCACAACCCGTTCTACGCAAACTACCGTCCACAGTTCTACTTCCGTACCACAGACGTAACCGGTGTTATCACCCTTCCGGCTGGTACTGAAATGGTTATGCCTGGCGACACCACAGAAATGTCAGTTGAGCTAATTCAGCCAATTGCTATGGAAGAGGGTCTTCGCTTCGCTATCCGTGAAGGTGGCCGCACAGTTGGTGCTGGTACAGTAACCAAGATCACCAAGTAGTTCTAGAAACTCAATAAAAAACACCCCTGAGAAATCAGGGGTGTTTTTGCTTTTGGGTATGCCAAGACAACCGCAGTTAAATGTGAAAAAGTGTTGTAATCTTTCCTCATAAGGGGACAGTTCAAGGCAATCCGGCCACGTTGTCCCACGTTTCGAGTGCTAGGTGGTTGTGTTGAGAAAAGTACCCAAGAAGTTTGCATGGTTTGCGGTCGGAGGCGTCGTTTTGGCTGGTGCATTTGCCCTAGCAATCGCCATGAACAGTCCCAGCCAAGACAGTGTGTACTTGAAGAACATTACCGATGCAGGGCTTGCGGCAGATTTTGCAAGTGAAGAGGAAGCCGTATCTTGGGGCCGAAATGTTTGTTGGAAGATCAAGTCGGGCGAACCCAATCAAGGGCAACAAGCTGAGTCTTTTGCAGTTGAAGCTTTCTGTTCCGAGCTGGCGGATGATTTCAAATTGCTGAAGAAGTTCAGCGTCCTTGGCAAAGTCACTTATGACGAGTCAGATGGGTACATTTCCGTTTCTGGCGAGAGCTGTTCTGTGGGCTACTCCTTCACATCAGAGACGCCTATCTCTATCTCAAATGGAGATGGCGAGTTGTTAGATGAGGGGAATCTGGGGAAGGGCGAGTGGTTTGTATCTGAGTACGATACTCAGGAACCTTATTGTCTCTTTCGATTTTCCCTAAAGGCCATTGAGGGCCAATCTAAGTACATATTGAGAATTGGCACATCTTCACTCGCTTACACAGAGGCGGAATTAAAGGGTAAATATCTGACTCTCGGAATCAATTAGCCTCAAGAATTGGTGAATTCCAGCCCCGAATTTGATTACTGGCTGAGGTAATACTCAAAACAGGGGAGATTGGTTGTCAAGGACCTTAGTGCGAAGAAGCAGAGGTATACGTGCCTTTCTCTAAAGAAATTTGCTCAGAATAGCGATATTTCCCGTATTTAACTTGCACCAACACGGGTATCTGTGCCAAGATTGAAAAGTTCATGTGATGTCGTCCTTTCTGGATGATCCACTGCAGGCAATAGTGAACCGCTAAAACGGGTCCGGCCGCAGCTGAGCCAAAAATTTACCGATTTATTTACTAAGGATTTTTGTGAGCGAGAGCTTACGACACTCCCGAGTGCGTGGGTCGGAGCAGTGCCCCAGGTAACTGGGTTTGACAGATAAATAGTGGTGCATATCAAAAAGTGCTGCTAGTTATTGGCGTCTTAGACGTCAAGAAAGCGAGTCCTAATGGCAGATCAGAAGATCCGCATTCGACTGAAGTCGTACGATCACGAGATCATCGATTCTTCAGCTCGAAAGATCGTAGAAACAGTTACCCGTGCGGGTGCGAAGGTTGTTGGTCCAGTACCACTACCTACTGAAAAGAATGTTATTGCGGTGATTCGTTCACCACACAAGTACAAGGACAGCCGCGAGCACTTCGAGATGCGCACCCACAAGCGCTTGATCGACATCATCAACCCAACTCCTAAGGCAGTTGACTCACTGATGCGTCTCGACCTTCCAGCCGATGTCAACATCGAGATCAAGCTCTAAGGAAAAATAAGATGACTACTACACGTATTGTGAAGGGACTACTGGGCAAGAAGCTCGGTATGACCCAGGCATGGGACGCTAACAACAAGATGGTCCCAATCACCGTTATCGAAGCTGGTTCAAACGTAATCACTCAGATCAAGAACCTTGAGACTGATGGCTACACCGCAATCCAGATCGCTTACGGAGCAATTGACCCACGCAAAGTTAACAAGCCTGACGCAGGTCAGTTTGTTAAAGCTGGAGCAACTCCTCGTCGTCACCTTGCAGAAATCAGAACACTAGACGCTGACACTTATGAAGTTGGTCAGGAACTTGGTGTTGAGATTTTTGAAACAGGAATGTTCGTTGACGTTGTTGGAACCAGCAAGGGTAAAGGTTTCGCAGGTCACATGAAGCGTCACGGTTTCCACGGTGTTGGTGCATCACACGGTTCACACCGTAACCACCGTAAGCCTGGTTCTATCGGTGCTGGTACTTCACCAGGTCGTGTTTTCAGAGGAACCAAGATGGCTGGTCGTATGGGTCAGGACAAGGTAACTACCTTGAACCTATCTATCCACGGTATCGACGCTGAAAAGGGTCTACTACTTGTCAAGGGTGCAGTTCCTGGATCAAAGGGTTCACTTGTATTCGTTCGTAACGCAGTGAAGAAGGGTGCTTAATTCTCATGGCTAACGTAGATGTATTAGACGTAAAGGGCAAGAAGTCAGGTTCAGTTGAACTTGATGCAGCTCTGTTCGATGTCAACATCAGCATTCCTCTAGTTCACCAGGTTGTTGTTGCTCAGATGGCTGCTGCTCGTCAGGGCACACAGTCAACCAAGCGTCACGGTGAAGTTTCAGGAACTGGTAAGAAGCCTTTCGCACAGAAGGGAACTGGACGTGCTCGTCAGGGTTCCCTGCGTGCTCCTCAGATGCGCGGTGGTTACATCACTCACGGTCCAAAGCCTCGTGATTACGACCAGCGCACACCTAAGAAGATGAAGGCTGCTGCAGTTCGTCAGGCACTAACTGACAGAGCTCGTAACAACCGTCTGCACGTAGTTGAGTCACTTGGTCTAAGCGACAAGCCTTCTACTAAGGCAGCTCAGGCTTTCCTAGCTATGTTCACAAAGCAGAAAAACGTTCTAGTTGTTCTAGACCGCACTGATGAAGTTAGCTACCTAAGCCTTCGCAACCTAAAGAACGTTCACGTTCTTCCGGTTGACCAGCTAAACGCTTACGACATCCTGAACTCTGATGACCTAGTTTTCACAAAGTCAGCTATTGAAGAGTTCACCGCTAACTCAAAGAAGGAGGCGTAAAAATGACTGCTGTAAACAAGAACCCACGCGACGTCATTATTCGTCCAATCGTTTCAGAGAAGTCATACAACCTCATTGACATGGGCAAGTACACCTTCGAAGTAGATCCACGTTCAAACAAGACTGAGATCAAGCAGGCTGTTGAAGTTATCTTCAACGTCAAGGTTGCATCAGTTAACACTTTGAACCGCATTGGTAAGACCCGCAAGACAAGATTTGGATTGGGTAAGCGCAAGGACACCAAGCGCGCAATCATCACCTTGAAGAGCGGCACCATCGACTTGTTTAGCAACATCGGTTAAGGGCGAGAGATAAATGGGAATTCGTAAATATAAGCCAACGACTCCAGGTCGTCGTGGTTCATCTGTTTCAGACTTTTCTGAAGTAACCAGAACCACTCCTGAGAAGTCACTACTACGTCCACTTCCAAAAACTGGTGGTCGTAACTCAACAGGTCGTATTACTACTCGTCACATCGGTGGTGGTCACAAGCGTATGTATCGTGTGATCGACTTCCGTCGTCACGACAAGGATGGCGTGCCAGCTACTGTTGCACACATCGAGTATGACCCGAACCGTACTGCACGTATTGCACTACTTCACTATGCAGATGGCGAGAAGCGATACATCATCGCTCCTAACAAGCTAAAGCAGGGTGACCGTATTGAGCAGGGTCCATCAGCGGACATCAAGCCAGGAAACGCTCTTCCATTGAAGAACATTCCAGTTGGTACCGTGATCCACGCTATTGAGCTAAAGCCAGGCGGTGGAGCAAAGATGGGTCGTTCAGCAGGTGCTGCAGTTCGTCTAGTTGCTAAAGATGGCGGAATGGCTCAGCTACGTTTGCCTTCAGGTGAAATCCGTAACGTCGATGCTCGTTGCCGTGCAACCATCGGTGAAGTCGGTAACGCTGAGCAGTCAAACATCAACTGGGGTAAAGCAGGACGTATGAGATGGAAGGGTGTTCGCCCAACTGTCCGTGGTGTTGCAATGAACCCAGTAGACCACCCTCACGGTGGTGGTGAAGGTAAGACTTCTGGTGGACGTCACCCAGTGACTCCTTGGGGTCAAGCTGAAGGCCGCACTCGTAAGAAGAAGTTGCCTAGCGACAAGCTAATTGTCCGTCGTCGTCCGCGTGGAAGCCACTAGTAGGAGCCTAAGAATATGCCAAGAAGTCTAAAAAAAGGTCCTTTCGTTGATGACCACCTTTTCAAGAAGGTAGCCAAGCAAAACGAAGCGAACTCAAAGAACGTGATCAAGACCTGGTCACGTCGCTCGATGATTGTTCCAGCAATGCTGGGTCACACCATCGCGGTTCACGATGGCCGTAAGCACATCCCAGTTTTCATCAGCGAGACCATGGTTGGTCACAAGCTTGGTGAATTCGCACCTACCCGCACCTTCCGTGGTCACGTGAAGGACGACAAGAAGGGTCGCAGGAAGTAATCATGGAAGCTACCGCTAAATTACGCAGTGTTCGTATCACTCCGCAGAAGGCACGTCGTGTTGTTAACCTAATCCGTGGCAAGAGCGCTGAAGAAGCACTTGCTCTGATGAAGTTTGCTCCACAGGCTGCAGCTGAGCCAGTGAACAAGTTGATCGCATCTGCTGTTGCTAACGCAAGAGTTAAAGCTGATGCAGCAAACGTTCGTTTTGATGAGGGCGACCTAATCATTTCAGCAGCGTTCGTTGACGAAGGTGCGACCATGAAGAGATTCATGCCTCGTGCTCAGGGTCGTTCAGCTCAAATCTTGAAGCGTACAAGCCACATCACAGTTGTCGTTTCAACTCCAGACGAAATCATCGCCAAGGCGAGTGCACAGAAGGCGAGGAACAAGTAATGGGTCAGAAAGTAAATCCATACGGTTTCCGACTAGGAATCACAACAGACCACCGTTCACGTTGGTTCTCTGATTCAACCAAACTAGGTCAGCGTTACAAGGACTATGTTGCAGAAGATATTCGTATCCGTCTGCTACTAACAGATCGTCTAGAC
>Ga0209769_1000337_pt1 | contig 18763 bp, 18 predicted proteins | sample LauGreSuBDMM15DN_2_FD_187569 | JGI IMG/M metagenome (GOLD analysis project Ga0209769, IMG submission 187569) | Freshwater lake microbial communities from Lake Michigan, USA - Su13.BD.MM15.DN (SPAdes) (version 3) | ecosystem: Environmental > Aquatic > Freshwater > Lake | place: Lake Michigan, USA...
TTATAAAGGGGGCATCCAACGCAACCCTCGCAAAAAACCGCAATCTCAAAAAAATTCGTTAATATCTCCCAGCATTCCGCTCGTAATATTTAACAAAAATAAAAAATAATTTTCTACGACCATTTCGCAGTCATTTTTCTTACACACTTCATATAAAATATTTTTCCTACTTTTTACAATTTTTTTAGTCGTCCTCACTCATTTCTAAAATGTCCCCAAGCGGTTGATTTTGTATTATCCCAAACTCTTTTATCGTCCTTGTTTGATAAGGCAAGTTTATTTTGTGTTATGGAAAAGTTAGTCATATTCTTAGTTCTAATAGCATTTATTTCTACATTTTTTGGTACATCATATAGAACGCAATTTTTATAATCATCAAAATTAATCTTTTCCTTTACAACAACCTTATTAACTCCCTTAGCCTTTTTAACAATATTTTTTTTAGTCTGGAATGAATAGCACTTGCTCCTAATCCCTACAAAACATTCAATAACTTCATTAGGAGATTCATCTTTAAACTTTCCAATAACTTTTTTATTTTCAGCGTCATATAATCCGCTTTCTACAGAGTATTCACTCATATCATAATGCTCTTTCATTCCTTTCATATCTTCATAAAAATCATCCGTTTTAATATGATATACAAAACTATCTGTATCTGTCATTAATAATTTTATATTATCACCATATTTAGGCTTCATAATGTTATAATGGAAATCGTACATATGAAGCTTTGATAAATCTAAAATAGTAAATCCTGCATAAATCGGTTTATCCAGTTTTACTATTTTTTTGCTTAATTCAATAAGCGAAAATGTATCATCTCCATTATGATATGGTGTAGTGTTTTTATGATTTACTTTTGATTGTAAGTGTTCCTGTCTTTCATCATTAAAGCAACATTCAATTTGAACTCTACCCCTTACATTTTCCATAGTCTTTCCAAATACTGAATTATTCATAAGTTTAAAATAATCTTTTTCAAAATCATTTTTGGCTTTTGTTCTTAGACAAGTATTTAAATCTATATAATCTTTTAACCATCGCTTCTGTTTATATTCTACAACACGATTTATTTTTTTTAATATTAAACCCTTCTGTAAATAAAATTTTAGATTTCTAATATCAATTACATAATCTTTCTTATCGTAAAAAGTACCGCATAATTTTTCACATAGACTACCTTTTGGTTTAAATCTCTCACAAGCCAAAGGATAATCGTTGTGTAAATCGTGTAGTTCTTTTGGATATTCTAAATCTATTTCAAGAGTATATCCAATATCGCTATTTTCATCATAATTCATAATTGTATCAATAGAAATACAATCAATCCATTTAAAATCTTTATAAGGAAGAGGGCGGCTCATAGCGTGTCCGTATAAATTATTAGCATCTAAATATGAAATATAAGAAGTTTCAATATCTTCATCATATTCGTCCATATATTTATTATTTGCCTCTGCGTATTTTTCAAAAATAACGGATTGACCTCCACGAATTCCCCTCTCAAAAAATAGATACATATCACTATCATTTAATAAATCTAATTCAACACCGGTCATTAAGAGCATAGCATCCCAAGCAAGACTTGGAGCTCCGACATAATTACAAGGTTCTAATTTATAATATTCAAGAGTAGTTTTACGGAAGTTCTCAAACACATCAGCCAACCCATAAACATCTATATTCAAATAGAAATCGTGATATTCTTTAAATGTTGTAATATTTAATTTATCAATAATATATAATATATCTTCCCACTCTTTATCATTTAGCTTTGATAGTGTTAGTTCATTATCAAAATATTCTCTTTTCAAATCTTTAATAGGTAAATCTAATTTTGCAATATCGTTAAACCACTCATAAGGGAATTGTCCTTTTTTCTTCATCAACTCAAAAACATCATCATTACCTGCTATATTTTTTAGAAATATTTTATTATCATCTGGTACATTTTCTATTAATTTAGCCAATCCAGAAGCCATAAAACTCAGACTATCTAAAAAGTTTAATTTTCCAACACTAAATGATTTAAAGTTTTGCGTGTTGTTAGGTAAAATATTTACTTTTATATTATCTTTTTTATTATACCAATCTACAAGAGATGTAAAGAATACATTTTTATCATAGTTTAGATTATGAAAGAAGATAGGTATTTTATTATTATATTTAATATCTTTATTGTTTTTCTGGTAATCATATATAATATTACTTAATTCATTTTCTAATTTACTAATTATTTTAATAAATATTTTAGCACTATCCAACCCGTGATTGCTATATGTTTTAATATAATAATCATCTACTTTATTATAACCATTAATATATATATCACTTACAATAATTATTTTGAAAGAAGCGGGCTTATGTCCTGTTTTAAATGTAGTTTTTCCATTTTTGCTATTATGCTTCATAGATACATCATTTAATGTTTCAAAATCACCATATATACGAATAGGACATACATTTTTTTTATCGTCGTTTTTAAACTTTATTTTTTCTTCTTCTTTCGGCATTTCTACCTTTTGCCCTGAAATACAATATTTAATGTGTTTATCCATAGTACATTTAGCACTATTTCCTTTTGATACAAACTCGCAACAAATAGGACATACTAGTGTTTTATGGTGATTTGTTGTGTGGGAACTTGTCAATCTATTAAAATCTTTAATATAACAATAATGCCCGTTTGTTCCTACTGGTTTATAATATAGCAATTGAATTAATGGGTATTCTTCTTTTGTTCTATTTGAACTAACATATAATGGAACTATTTCATATTTATTTCCTTCTAAACCATAAACATTTATTCTCAATTCGTTTCTATTTTCAAAATGAATAATTTTGTTAATATCCATAGGCATATCCTCGGGTTTATATTTCAATTCATTTAATCTATCTTTATATTTAGAAACACGATTAGCGTCTTTCTCTGGTGTCTTCAATCCACATAATACAGAATAAAGAAAACATAAATTATCTTCATTTTTAATATTAATTACTGCTTTCTTATTAGCAATTTTATCAGGTAGTTCAATATAAGATGATGCTGTTAAAGCTTTTACTTTTGCAATATGTATATCTATTTTATTTAATTTGTATAATGTAATATAATTTTTTTCACTTAACTTATTAAAACAAATAATAAGTTGTTTGATAAGTGTATTAATATCAGTATCAGTATATATAACACTTGATCTGCTTGAAGCATGTAAAATGGTATCTTCCCCATTATTTATAGCATTAATTTCAAGTGAAACCCATACCTTAAAACCTTTTTTTGTTTTTAGATATTCATAAACTTTATAATAATTTAAAGCTTTTCTTACATCATCTTCATTAATATCAATATTTATTTTTTTATAATCAGTTTTTTCTATATCACCTTCAAAATAAGTACCCTCAATAATTTTAGTTTTTCTTGGTATAGTATTTTTAACTGAATACTTTTGATAAGATTTAAATGAACTATCAGTAGGCGACATATTAAATAATTGATTTCTTTGTTTAATATTTTGTTTTAATACTTTGTTTATTCTTGATGGGGCAATTTTATTTCTCAAATTAACTTTTTTAGATACTTCTTCTTTTTCAATAACTTTTTTAGTTTGAATTTCTATTTTCTTAATTTTAGCGTCCTCTTTCTTTTTGAGTTTAGCGGTAATATCTTTTAAGTATGATATATATCCTTTTTCGGTTAGGTTCTTTTCTATCAATATATTTTTATATGCGTTAGTGCTTCCTTTAGTTGGTAAATTAACGCCATATTTAAATAATTTATCCTTTATGCTTTTAGGAACTTTTGGTGCTTTGGATTTCATACTTAACCTATCCATAGATTATCTTTTATAGTTCTATTATATATATAGAAAATAATTTCTTATATAGTTTTTAAAATATAAAAAATATAATCAATTTTTATAAAAAAATAATTTTAGCGGTATTTTCAGTTTTCCTCCAAAGTTTTCTTTTTCATTTCATTATACTCACTTTTCATTTTTCTTTGGTAGTTCTTAAAATACTCCCTTTGTTTTTCAACTATTTCAGGGTTTTCCCTTAATTTTTTATAGTTATTCATCACACACTCTCTTTGTTTAGCGGCAAACTCTGGGTCTTGTTTTCTTCTGTTCGCCATATATTCTCGGTGTAGAATTCGTCTTCGTTCATTCTTTTCCTCATCAGTCAAAAGTTTTAACGCTCCTCTGGGTTGCTTCTCTAAATTAATAGACATATTATCTATTATATACTGAGAAAATCTTTATATACTTTTTAAAATATAAAAACAATCAATTTTTATTTAATTTGTTCTTTGACGCATTTTTTTTTTCTCCGTATAAATTAAGCGGATAATGTCTAATAATACTAATAATACTAAATATAACCTTTTAGTTCCTTTTGATGATAAAGACATAGTAAAAGCACTTGGTGCAAAATGGGATAGTCTAAATAAAAACTGGTATTTTATAGCTGATTTAAATAATCCTTTGCCCGAAGAACTCAAAAAATATAAATCATACCCAGTACATATTGAATACGAAGATAAAGATATATTTAAATCTAAATATAAATCCTTACGATGGTCTCCTATAAAAAAAAATTGGTTATGTAATGAAACTGATTATAAAGCAATAACCACATAAGCCCTCACAAGTCGGGCAGTCCAGAGGGACTAATTATTCTAATCTAAATCTTCTCTTATAGTCACTAATAGCTTCTCTTAAAGTCTTCTTATTCCAAAGTATATGAAAAGCAAGACTTCCTGAAGACATATAATTATTAAAATCTTCATTCACTTTATGCCTCGCTATATAAGCTGATTTTAATTCATCGTTCTTATGGTCTATATATGTACTACCATATTTTTTAATACCATTATCATCAGTTATAGCATATCCAAAATGTGTCGTCTTTACTTTGTTATCCTTATCATAAAATACCGCCATATATCTTTTATCAGGTCTATCGCTTAATTTTATTATTACTTCCATTCTATCTATAATAAATAAAAAAATGACTACATAAAAGTCTCTCTCATAATTCGTTCAAAACCATCTCTTCTCAATCTTATTTTTAACTGTTCTGCGTATGATTGCTCTTCTAAATAATCTATAGATGGTTCTTTTTTTTTTAACTTATGTTTAGGAGTTGTATCCTCAATTATATAATTTTTTATTATCTTTGGTTTTACCTCTTTTGCTTTCTGTGTTTCATATTTTAGTTTTTCGTTCTCTTCTCTAATCATTGCTATCTCTTCGTCTTTTTCTTTTGTTATTAGTGATCTTGGTTTAATTTTGCTTCTGGCTATTGCTAATGAAGCCCTTCGTTTTTCAGCAATTTCTCTTTTCCGTATTTCTTCAGGACTTTCTTCCACGACATCATCTTCAATAGATTTATCATCATAAACATCACTATCATCTTCAATTGTTTTAGGTTCTTCACTCTGTTGTAATTGTATCAAATCTTCCTTATCTCTTAATTTTTTTTCTCGTGCTATTTCGTTTTTTTTATTCTTTTGTTCTGTTGTTAATTGTTTTTTAGGTATATTAGTACTCATCGGATATTGTTTTTTAGGTATATTAGTACTCATTGGATATTATATCTGTTCTATAATAAACAGATATATTTTTTTTTATTAAATTATAAATAATGGTTCAATTTGATTTTTTAGTTTTTTGCGAGGTTTAAATTCAGGGTCATTAAAACCATCAGTCTGATTGAAATTTAATGGTTTTCTAAGTGTTGATGTTATAGAAGGTAAATTAGGTATTTGTTGAGGAGATATATTGGGTATTCCTAAAATCCCATTATTATTTTGAAATACTTTAGCGTCTTTTGATACTAATTCTGTAAGTTCTTTTCTTGTTAGTTTCTTATTTTTAATTTTATATTTCAAATCACTTTTTGATAATTTAAAAGTATTATCAGATCCTAAAATATTTGCAAGTCTTTTAGAAAGTTGTAAAAATTCACTATTATCTGGTATAATTCTATTTTGATAACATAATTGAATGCCGCTATTATGAATTTCTCTTAATTTATTGCTCGGTATATATTGCCCTGATACATCAATATATCTATTATCAATTTGTTTATCAAAAGCATAATTAAATCTACTTGAAGTATCATTTTTTCTTGGTGTGCAATTTATAGTTGGTTTAGGTAATTTAGATGGTTGCGAATTAGCCTTCCCAAATGTACCTAAATTGGTAAATCCATCCAGTTGTGAATAACTTTTATGAGGATCGTTAGCATAACTATTCGCTTGTATTTTGTTTGTATAATTTTGGATAATAACACCATCATCGTGAGGTTTCCCTTCTTGACCATTTAATAAATAATTTCTATCAATTACATCAAATAATTTTCTTTGATAATTACTAATATCCATATCTATAATATGATAATAAAATAAAAATAATTAATATGTATTATATTGTTATTATACAACAACCGTAATACTATGACCCTCATTTACTACCATTATACGAGTAGTTTTCGCAAATATATAAGGAGTAAATGTTTCGGTTGAAGTTCCAGTGAATTGTGTCTTCCACGCTATATTTAGAGCTGAAGAGCGTCCATCTAATCCCGATTTGTAGAAATCCCCCTGTTGAATATTTTCTAATGACACAATATGTGCAAAATAATATTTGTTAAAATTTGCAATACAATTACACCCCGGGTGGATACCTGTTGACATATCTTGATTTAAATTGCCAAGCGATATCAAATTCTCATTATAGATCTGCGCATCATCTAAAGGCTGCGGCATTAAAGGAGTATTATTGATTTCTATAGAGCTATATGTTATACCAGTTGCATTTGAACGGAAATAATAAGATTGGTTATATAAATCTCCAACGCAATGAGGCTGTAGGGCTACCGAAGCGGCTGCCGTTTGACCTCCTCCTGTTAGAGCAAATACCTCATTAAAAGTTTTAGCTCCAGTAGTGCTGTTGGCGGTTGCTAATTGGAGAGGTGCAATAACGATGTTTCCGGGCTGAAGACAACATATAAGCTGATCAAGAGATGTGCTATTAACAGTAGTCAAAGCATTTACAGAAGAGGATTTTGTGAAAGCAGCTAATTTACTGGTTATATATGTTTGATACCCAATTGTTAGACCTGATGATAATAGCTTAGCTGCTTTAATATTATAATATAATGGATCGTTGAATACTATTTTTGAAATTGTAAATTTTAAATCTTGTATTTCATATTTTGCCCCAGTAATGGCAGGATCAGCATTGGCTACCGAAGCAGCTGAAGACCATAGAACTTTTTCAGAATCAAAAGTTATCGCGATCTCTACCGAATTCAGATCGTTGGTGTCTATGCATGCAGCATTGCAACTAGAAATGAAACCGAGCCAGTTGTTTATCATCATTTTCTTACTATCGCTTCCTGTAGCTAATAGAGTGTTCGCAACAGGAGTCCCTCCAGTATTTACTTCTGAATTTGCAGCATATTCATAACTGACAGATGGGTCTGAATTTTCAAGAAAACGCTTAGTAGTCTGATCTACACCCCCGCCATCAAGGTCGTACAGTTTATTATATAAAATATTATATGATTGAATATTTTCAATTTGAGTCCCATTTACATACACCTCTAAACTCTTAATTAATGAACTTGATAGACGAGGAAAATGAACTTTTCCGGTAGTTGCCGATGCAACCCCTTTAAAATACATAGAAAACGTCCGTAAATCAACTATTGTATTAGCTGGTAATTTTACTCTTACAGTATCGCCGTTGTAGATAGTTCCAGTTCTATCAATATTTAGAACACAAGTTGATTTTGAAAATCCTGACAAAGTTTTTATATTATAACTCAGATTTTTCGGAAAACTATTCGCAAATTCCATTATATTATTATCTATAATATGTAGATAAAAAAAAAAATTATAATTTTTATTATATAATTAAACAAAAGCTTCTGTCCCCAATCCTTTAGCCTTTTTTCTCGCTAAATGTCCTTTATAAACTGCTTGAATTGTGGTTGATGCTTTAGATTTTTTTCCTTCATCTATAACTAATCCTTTAACCTTGTTTCTCGCTAAATGTCCTTTATAAACTGCTTGAAGGTGGGTTGATGCTCCTTTTTTCATAATTCCTTCTTCTTCTATAAGTTCTCTCCTTTTAGCTCCCCAAGAACCCACAGGTCTCCCTCGTTTTGGTTTAGATTCTTTTGTTTCTTCCGATTCTTTAGATAAGGCTATAGTATTATCAGCATAATTCATAATTCTTTTTTCCTCTGTCTTTTTTCTCGCTAAATGTCCTTTATAAACTGATTGTATTGCGGTTGAGGCGTTATAATTAGTCTCTGGGTGATTTTTATCTATATTTTCAAGAAACAAATCTTTTTTACCAGATTTTGCAGGAGACTCTAAATAAGAATATGGAATAACCCTAAAATCAATACCTGCTTCTCTTAAACTTTCCTGTAATGATTTGCTTTTTTTATCTGTATCCTTTACTATGTTTGATAAAAAATCGCTGGTATCTATTCCGCTATTTAAACCAAGATTATAAGCCTGTTGTCCTATCCTTGAAACTATGTCTGTACCGTGTCTTAATATTGAATCTCTTTCATTGAACTGAAAATTGTCAGCAATAGAGAAATCTTTTTCAAGACGAAGATTATATAAAAAATCATTTAAATCTTGTCCCTGATTAAAAAATCTTTCATCTTGCGTTATAATCCTATTTTCTATTTCGGGTTGAGTGGTTTCTAATAAGTTAAATATTTCAGGGTCATTATAACCATCATCACCAACATCTATGTCATTATAACCATCATCACCAACATCTATTATATCAGCCTGTGTAGTTTTATTTTGGTTTTGGGTTGTCATCTTTAACGATTTATTAGTGATGTAATCGTTTAATGTTTTTTTTAAGTCATCTTCTTCTTCAACATCATCTGAAACTCGTAATTTTGGATCTGTCTCCTTTAAATAATAGCGAAAAAGTTGCTCGTTAGTTAATATGTTATTCATTGGTGTCATACGGTTCATATTTGCTGATCGTTTATTTAACTTTTCAAACACAGAAGCAAATGATGGTCTTTTTTTCTCTTTGCCTTGTCTAATAATAATATTATCTAAAGAATAGTTAGTCGCTATTATATTCATCTCCTTATCTATTAATAAATAATATTTTTAATTAGTAGTATGATTATAGAAAAAAAATTGGAAGGGTTCAATAACAAGTTAAAATTTGACAAATTGAACTACCCCCAATGTAGTTGTGGAAAATGTCCGAGATTTTATTGGAATATGTTAAATATTGGTAGCCGTGGTTCAGGAAAAACCTATACAATATGTCAAATGATAAAACACTATGAGAAAAACAAAATTATGAAAGATGCAACTGAATATAAACTAAGAACACATTTAATTTCTCCGACAATTCAGGCAAACGAAATATATCAATCATTAGACAGTCTTGATATGACGAAAGATGCTCACGATGATTATAGCGATTCTTTACTATTAAATATAATAGATGATATAAAGGCTGAAAAGAAAGAATATGATAAGTATTTACTATATAAGATATACTACTTGAAATTCATCAAAACTCCTGAAAATAAATTAGATAGATTATATGATGAAAACCCTGAAATATTTAACTTATTAGAAGAGTATGATTATATACACCCAAAAGATTTTAAACACGAACTACCGAAACTTAACATAATAATTTTAGATGACCTTCTCGGTAGTGATGCTTTTAATAAAAAAACAAAATCAGTTCTTACGAATGCGATGATAAAAAATAGACATGTTGGAATATGTTTTGCTATTTTAGTTCAATCTATACGAGCAGTTCCTAAAAATATACGCTTAAATTGCTCTGTATTCCAATTAGCGAGTTTCAAAAATAAAAAAGTAATTCTTGAAGATATATATGAAGAAGTAAGTAATGTAATAGATATAAAACAATTTGAGGAACTATATGACCACGCAACCGCTAAACCTTTCGGTTCGCTTATTATAGATACTACAGGCAGTGAAAAACGATTTTTAAGTAATCTTGATAGTGTATTAACGGTTGTAAATTCAAAAAAAAAATCTCCGTAAAGAATAAATGGAAGATAAAAAAGTAAAAGATTTTGATGTATATGATTTAGATAAAGATATGCTTTTTAGACAAGCGAGAATATTATATCCTGAGGTTGAAGATTGGATATTAAACATTTCTATAGAAAGTCATATTAACCAAGTAAAAAATGAAAAAAAAATGGAGGAGATAGATTAATTTTTTTATATTCATATAATAGATATGCTAAGCAAAGAAAGATTTATAAAACCTAAAATTGATAAATACATTCAATTATATAGCAAAAATGCCAGATTAGAGGAGGTAAATTCTTCTGGTGTTTTAACAGATATAATTTTAACTGAAAAAGGCTATTGGTATTTATTCCCTCCTACAATTTCTTTTACAGGAGGAGGAGGAGGCGGCGGAGCGACAGCTGAAGCAATTACAGATAATGAATATAATTTAGATTTAACAAGTATAAATCTAATAAATGAAGGGGCTAATTATACAGCTCAGCCTGTTGTATCAATAACACCTCAGCCAGCCTATGATGGCATATCAGCTATTCAAATATTAACTGGAGGCATTTATACAGAAATCCCAAGCGTTTTTATTTCAGGTACAGGAGGAGCAGTAGTAACGGCTGTTCTTACAAAAACAAGCGTTGTAAGCGTTAATGTTAGTTTCGGAGGTTCCGGCTATTTGTCTGTACCATTAGTATATTTTGCTCCTCCAAGTGCTGGAGGCATTCAGGCGGCAGGAACGGCTTTCGTTACAGGCGGTCAAGTAACTCATATTATTATGACTAATTTTGGATCAAATTATTTAACGCCGCCATCTGCTTCATTTTATAATGCGACTTTTTCAGTAAATGCAATTTGCGATCCTGTTGTTATGGGAGGCTCAGTAACAAGTCTTACTATATCAAATCCAGGCTCTAAGTACATTACAAAACCTACTGTTTCATTAGTAAGAGCGTCAAATGAAAAACAAGGATTCGGTCTTGGTATCTATGCAGGAACATTAGGAGCTATTACTCTAACAAGATATATATATGATATATTTATTACAAAAGGAGGAACAGGATATGTCAATGGAAGTGCTGTGAATTTTTCAGGAGGCTCTCCGACAACTGCTGCCGCAGCCACCGCAATTGTATCCAACGGTGTAGTTGTTGGAGTTAATATAACGAACATAGGTGCAGGATATACATCCGCTCCTACAATATCATTTACAGGTGGGACATCGGTTGCTGAAGGTACTGCCCTAATAGATTATGGTATATATGCTACCGCTCGGGCTAAGATGGCTAAATCAGGATGCCGTGTTTATAAATATGCATGGGATTTGGATGAAACTATAGAAATTGACGAAAACGCTATATTATCTGTATGTGATAGACAATTTACAATCCAAAAAAGAGATATGGGAGATACAGATGTATATGTAGAAAAACCGATTGTTATACGAATTCACGAAATAGGTTCAAAATCAATTATTAACGCTAAAAATTCATCAACAAATTTCTATACAGGGAAAATAATTGACATAGCGACAAAAGATAGATTTTTACCCAATGATATTAAATTAGAAATAAACTCACAAACGATTAATAGAATTGTACTTTCATTAGATTATGATATAACGAGAAGAACAGGATTTATAAAAGATGATGAGTTTGTAATCATTCTTAAAATATCAGAGAAAGAACCGTCTTTATTAGAATATGGCTCTCTTAATAATATAAATACAAACCAATCCTATTAGGATAAATATATCTGTTATTTAATAGAGCGAAATGATGAAAACAAGAAGTATAACCTCATTTATATCGAGTGCTAATAGACAGATAACAGAACCTATATATGAATTTACAATTGATTACCCAGATGGTATATTATCTTGTATGAAAAATGAGTATATGGAATTAAATGTTTTATCCTTTGATATGCTTAATAGTATGTATAATATTAATAATACAAATAATCATTTTGAGATAGTTGTGGATAATATACATATTACTCAATTATATATACCCAATGGCAACTATTCAGTAAAATCTTTGATTGTAGAATTTAAAAAACTTTTAGGTAATAATATAATACCAATAAGTCATACATTACATACATTTTTTGGAACTTATGCTGATGCTTTATCAATAGAAATAATTTATAACGAGCCTCAAAATACATATACATTCAAAAAACAAATTACTCTACCATTTGGGATAACACTACCATTGTCATTTAGCGTTCATATTAAACCAATAAATATAGGGCAAATTATAGGATTAAAAAATGATACTAATTATGAAATAACGACATCAGGAATGACTACAAATTTAATCAATTTAGTAGATTATAATAAGATAATCGTAAGAACAGATAATATTAGTTATTATTATAGCAATATTGAAAACCTTGCATATATAAACGGAAATAAACAATTATTTAGCAATATAATTTTTTGGAAATCAAAGGCCGATGTTTTACCTCATCAAGTGATTAAATATAATAACGAAGACGGAGGCAATTCATTCAATTACAAGATAGAAAATAAACAAGTGAATAGCGTTGTTTTTAAACTGACAAATGAAAGAGGCGAAAATATAATTGATTCCCCTGATTATATTATGGTAGTCCAATTTAATTTTTATGAATTAGATGATGTAGATAAGACTTTAAAGTCAATATATTCAATTTTAAATCAAATATATTTAGCCTTCTTATTTTCAATGAAAAGATTAAAATTATTATAGAATAAAAAAAATCTAATAATAAAATGTTTATATAATATAGAGATGCACCAAATGACATATATTCCTTATAAAAATAATTCAAAAAGTATAAAAAATATTCTGGGTACTCCCAAACAAAATGTACGATTGCTTGGCAGAACTAATGAAAATTATAAACTATTGGGTAATGCAAATACTCCCTCTAAATAAATATTAAATTATTTTTCTATAATAGATGATAAACAAAAATAAACTATTAGATAAATGTGAAGCGATGACTCTGTTATGTACTAATGCTTGTTCTTACTGGTCTTTTATTAAGTTTTGTTTTAATATACCTCTTGTATTAACAAGTTCTACTATGTGTATTATAAATAGTATCAGTCAGGATGCTAATTCTGTTAAAATCCCAAATATCATAGTTAATGCCCTGAGTGTTCTTATAATGTCATTGAATAATTCTATAAAACCATCTGAAAAATTTGAACTATTCAAAAAGTTATCTCAACAATTTATGATATTATCCCAAGATATAGAATGTATAGATGACGAGATAACAAAAGAAAAGTATGATATATTAATCTTGAAATATGACAATTTAATCCAAGACTGCGATTTTGAAGACATACCTGTTAAATATAAAATTCAAGTAGCCAATAAATATACATGTGCGAATAGGCATGTTCCTATACAAATTAATGGTACTGTCGGCAATGTCTCCAAACGAGAGTTAAATAATATAGTCTAATAATAGAATGTCTTATATAGGAGCGATCGGTTTAACCGAATACGAAGAACGATTTGAAGAACTTGAAAATAAAATATCTACAAGCGATACAGGTATTTTATCTGCTATAGTAGGTATTCCTGATCCGATCCATTTGGCTATATATGGTATTAATATTTTTAATCCAGGATTATATGGAATTGTGGAAAGAGCCGAAGTAAATATATCACAATTACAAACAAGTGTAGGTGGTTTAGATACTACTATTGGAGAAATAGAGGCATCTATTGGAGAAATGGAGGCATCTATCATAGCTTTAGAGTCTTCTGTAGCAGCATTAACAACAGTAACAACAACAATAACAAGCGATTTATTATATCTTAATAGTACTACGCTACCCACTATGGCTATTGCGATTAGTGGAGCATCTGGAACGGCCGCAAGTGCTTTGGTTAAAGCAAATAAATCGTTAGATATATGGGACGAGGACGGAAATAATGTTTATCATAAAAAGTCTGGTAATGTAGGAATTGGTATAACATTTTCAACTCCCCTAACAAATAAATTAGAAGTTAATGGAGATATAAATATACCTACTGGTAGTTCGTATAAAGTAAATAATGTTCCTTTGGTAAGTGCTACTCCTATAAATTCAGGAACGATTATAGGGATAGCTAATAATACATTAAATATTGTAGATAGAATAAATACAGGTTTTTATCCAGTTATTAGTTATCCTCTAATGTCTTACGAACCGATAATAACGCCAGCAATACAAGAAACATTTATATATCTAAATAATACAACATCACCCCAAGAATTTCATACATTTACATTAACAGAGCAGACGCATTGCAGTGTTTTAATGGTTGGCGGTGGTGGTGCTGGCGATCGACAAGCAGGAGGAGGAGGAGGTGGCGGAGCTGTTCTATATACTCTTAGTGCTTTAATTCCATCAGGATCTCATATAATAAAAGTAGGTAAAGGAGGCAGTGCCCTTTCAAATGAATCTGGAAGCCCAACAGAAGCATTTGGGGCTATGTGCCTAGGAGGCGGTTCTACATCTTATATTGCTTGGTCTCAAGGAAATAATGGTACTTCAGGTGGCTCTGGTTCAGGAGGGAGTGCTGGAGGGTCTTCTTCTTTATCATCACAACTACAAGGTGGTGGAGTCGTTGCATCTTCAAAAGGTACAATATTATCGTCAGCATATTTATATAATGGTAGAAACGGAGGATCAGCATCGCCTCAATCTTTGGTTTTACCTAATAATATTCTATCTGGAGGTGGTGGTGGTGTAGGCCAAGTTGGTAATAATGCAAGTAATATTAATTATTTTACACGAGAAGCTTGGTTGGCAGCAGGGAGTCCGGGCAAAGGTGGTGAGGGTATTAATATAAATGGTGTTTATTGGGCGGCTGGTGGAGGAGGAGGCTCATATTATACACATCCGGGTGATGGAGGCCGAGGTGGTGGAGGAGGAGGAGGTTGTTCTAATAGTAACCAAGTACCAGGCCAAGGCGGAGCAACTTGCTATACACTCGGAGAGAATGGTGACAATGTTACTGAGGTTGGAGGTAAAGGAGGACAAGGAACAGGATCAGGTGGAGGAGGCGGTGGTTTTGCTGGATATGGTGGTGATGGGGGTTGTGGATGTGTTATTATAAAATATGACAAGATTCATACTCCTGTCGGTAATCCTATAACTGAAAAAATAATAAATATTAGTTATGATGTTTCTAAACCAAATATATATGAAATATTTTTTGAAGAAGGTTCATCTGTCAGTATAAACGGTGGGCCGATCCAATTGTTAAACGGTTCTTATACAGTTACATTAACTCAAACATCGGTAACTATGGTTAAAAATATAGGAAATATTAGTATATATAATTCATTAATTCTGTCTAATATATCAATACAGTATTCTCTTACAAGAACAGTAACAACTATGACTCCATACAAAAAAGCTGGTATTATTAAGTATAGCCCTACATCTGGAATAACATATCCAACGACTGGAAATTGGGAAGTTGTAGATTTTGATAGTATAAGTAGTTGGGTTGATAATGGAACAAGTATTGTATATAACAGTGGAAGAGTGGTTATAGGAACTGATATATTTACTCCGGGAAATTCTAAATTAACAGTTAATGACTCCATTCAAATCATAGGGCTTGAGTATCCATCATTTTGTATAAAAAAGATAAACTCATCTGGGTTAGTTTTGAAAATATTAGATTTATATTTTAATTTAACAAATGATAATGTAACGTTTAGCATTGCCGATTCCGCATATAATTTTTTGATTGGTTCTATTGTACGAATGGCTATCTCAACAAGTGGCTCAGAGTTTAATGAATCAATTCAAATAAAATCAGAGGGTTTTCCATCTTTTTCTATGAAAAAAATAAACGCATTAGATGTAGTATTGAAAACATTTGATATTAAATTTAATTCTCCAGATGATAATCTATATTTCAAGTTATCAAATATAACGCAAAATTATATGTTTTTATTTAACAACACTATTAAAACAACGATATCCTCAAATGGTATGGATGTTTTAGGGACTATAAAATGTAATTATTTAGTTACTACTGGGAATGCTGGAATTGGAGTATTATATCCTGCTTATAGATGTCATATTAAAACAACATTAGAAAATTTGGAAAACTCTTTTCATTTAGATGCTAGTGATACGAGCGACCCAAATAGATATTCATTAACAATCTGGGCATATTCTCTAGGTGTTAATAAAGTAGGATGGAAATTTACAACGAGATCTGTTGATGGCGGAATAAATTTACCATTAAATTTCAATAATATTGGATATGTAGGACTTGGCATTGATGACCCATTAACAAAATTACACGTTAATGGAAAATTGACTGTTAATACGGTTCAAATAGCCCCTCCTAGTGTTGGTGTTTCTGGCGGAATAGGTGATCGGATCGTTTTTTGGAATGGTACATCAACGAGACAACCATTTTCATTAGGTGTAGATGATAGTACCTTATGGTATTCAGTACCAGATGATTGTAGCCATCAATTTTATGTTAACGGTGTCAAAAGGGTTCATATAAATAAATTAGGAGTAGGTATAGGGATTGAATCTCCTATTTATTCGCTATATATAGCAGGTGGTGATAACACCTCAAACGACCTTTTGAAACGATACATTAGACAGGATGCGAATGGAATAGCAAGCACAACAGGTAATTTTTATGTTATTGCCAATTTTAGTGGGAATATATGGTGTTCTGTCGGTACTATATATGTAAGTAGTGATGCGAGAATAAAAAAAAATATAGTAGATATTAATGATGATACAGCATTAGATAAAATATTAAACATACAACCAAAAACATACGAATATAAAGATTTTATAAATAGAGGAACAAAAAGAGTATATGGTTTCATTTCTCAACAAATCGCTGAGATTATACCAGAAGCAGTTTCAACTCAAAAAGGGACATTATATGATATATATAATAATTTCAAATGTGATGGAAATATTATTCATATAAATATTAATGATTATGAAGGGACTTATAATGTAGGGGATGTATTAAATTGTATTACGCAAAAATACGAAGTTAATTATACTATTATAGAGAAATATGATAATAAAGTAATAGTAGATAAGGTTATAGATGGTAGTGATATATTTATAAATGGTAAAATTGTAGATGATTTCAATGTTTTAGATAAGAATTATATATACACGCTTAATGTATCGGCTACCCAACAACTTCATAGAATTATTATGGAGCAAAAGAATGAAATAAATGACCTTAAAACACGATTAGAAAGATTAGAGGCAATAATTAATTCTTCTTTAATAGTAGATGGAAACAACTAAACAACCCAAAAAAAAGAATGCATATAATAAAAAACTATATGAACAAAATAAAGAAGATATATTAAAATATAGAAAGGAAAGATACATAAAAAAACTAAATAAGGATTTAAACATTAAAGTAATTAAAGGTAATTTTACATTATATTTTTAGGGCCTACGACGAATGAAAGGAGGAAGAATAATTTTTTTCTTTATCTTCTTGTAAAGATGAACGAAAGAAAATATTTACATTTAAGAATGCTAATAAATGATATAAAATTAAATTGTTATAAAATTAATTTATTAAAAGCGGATGCGTTAAAATTAAAAGATAAGTTAGAGCAGATAGAAATAATAAATAATGATACAGAGTTAAAAATAAAAGAAGCTATTGAGAGGGAGTTTTTATTTTAGTAATATGTAGGAGTGTGCGAAATAAATATATTCTTCTTAAATAGAGTAATATGAAAAATCATTTTTTCTTTTCTTATGCTGGAAATAAAAGGGAAGAAGTAGAATATATATATAATTTATTAGATTTAGAAAATATAGACACTATCGTTGAGCCTTTTTGTGGTTCTTGTGCTATGAGTTATTATATATGGACGCTAAATAAAGATAAGAATTATAAATATATATTAAATGATTTAGATAATAATTTAATAGATTTATTAAAAAGTATTAGAAGCGGAGAATATAAAGAGATTGAAGATGAAGTAAATAAAATGGGAGAAGAAATATTAGAATATGAAAATGATTTGATAGAAGCAAAAAAAATATATATTAATTATATTAAAAATGGTAAAGTAAGCGGTTATTTATTAGGTAATAAATATTATAGTATGAGACCCTTTTTGTTTCCATTAAGAGATTTTAAAAGTAGGTTAAAAAATAAATTAGATTTATCTAATTTTCCTATATATGATTTTTTAGTAAATGCTAATATTGAATTACATAGCGGAGATGCTAATAAAATTATTGATGAAAATGATAATGAAAAAACATTTATATTTTTAGACCCACCATATATAGCAAGTTGTAATAATTTTTATAGTACAGACACGGGTGAAAATATATGTAATATTTACGAAAAAATAGTATTATATGGATTAAAAAATTATAAATGTAAAATATTAATAGCACACGAAAACAATTGGTTATTTAAAATATTATTTAAAGAATATGTTGAGAACGAGAAGGAATATAAAAAAAATTATCGAAATACATTAAAAGGAAGTAAAAAAAAAACATTTCATATTTGTATAAAAAACTTTTAGGGGGGCGTGAGTAGAGAAAAAAGTAGGAAAAATATTTTATATGAAGTGTGTAAGAAAAATGACTGCGAAATGGTCGTAGAAAATTATTTTTTATTTTTGTTAAATATTACGAGCGGAATGCTGGGAGAT
>Ga0209769_1000338_pt1 | contig 18749 bp, 13 predicted proteins | sample LauGreSuBDMM15DN_2_FD_187569 | JGI IMG/M metagenome (GOLD analysis project Ga0209769, IMG submission 187569) | Freshwater lake microbial communities from Lake Michigan, USA - Su13.BD.MM15.DN (SPAdes) (version 3) | ecosystem: Environmental > Aquatic > Freshwater > Lake | place: Lake Michigan, USA...
CCGCTCAAAAAGTGGGCGTCTATTTGGCGCCAAATTCGGCGTTAATTAACCAGAAATTTTGCGCAGCAAAGCCCGCAATGGTTCTGTCATGCGCCAGGATGTTGATGTTTTAAGTGACAGAATTTCTGTCGTCAGTTCCTGCATTGATTGTTTGTGGTTGTCCAACTGACCTTCAGTCCAGGCGAGAGTAGTTTGGGTGTTTTCCAGAACCTCTAACAATGAGTTCATTTGCGAATTAAATTCAAGTTCTTTTTGCTTCGCTTCTGCCTTAGTCCGATCTGCGACGCTTGCTTGTTCTTCAAGCCAGGCCTGTTTTTCAGACTCAAATTTCTCATTCGTGCGTGAAACTTCGGCGCGGTGAGATTGTCCTAGTTCCATCAGATCTTTTTGTAATTTATTGAGATGTCCAGCAGCGCTGGTGGGAAAAGCCCTGACCACGTGTTGGTATACCATACCATCTGCACAGCGGGCTTTTAAAAACTCTTGGTCTGACGCTTCTAAGTCGTTCCAGTATTGTTTCAGCTCGGCTTGTGAGGGGTCAACTTGCACTGTGTGCCAGTGTTGCCACAAAAATCCGCATTCCCGCAGCAAGGCATCAAGATCTTCGCGGCCATAAAACTTAAGGTGCGTGTTGTCAAGCAGGCCATTTTTTTGATACGGAAATCGGCCGCCCAACAAACTGGCCACAATGGTCAGGTGTGATGCGTTGGGCAGCGACATTAGCACACAGCCGCCCTCCCTTAAAAAAACAGGCAGCTTTTCAAGCAAGGGCCTGGGATCTCGCAGGTGCTCCAGCACATCTGCACAAATGATGACTTCAAACTTCTCGCCTTCTAGTGGTTGCCACCAAAGGGGGTCCTCCAAGTTGGCCAGCAGGGTGCGCTCACAAAAGGGCGCGCAAGTGGCCAAAGTGTCGGGGTCCATTTCCACGCCAGTCACCTTGCACCCCTTGTCGTGCAAAATACGCGTGACAGTGCCTGGGCCCGTACCCAACTCGAGCACCCGCTGGCTAGGTTCGACCATGCGAGCCAGCACGGCAGCTGCACTGCCACCATTGGGGTCAATTTCGTGGGCGTAACGATGTTTTATCATTGGGCAAACAATATCACGGTATTTAACTAAACAGCATGTGGCAAAGGCTTACTTCTTGGTTCAAAAATTGGCGCAACTTAAGCAGTGCCAATTTTAGCGGCGATCCAGTTCTGCCGCCAAAGCTGGCCTTGTCTTTTGACATGGCTGCTTATCGGCAGTTTATGTGCGAAGAGACGCATCTTTACCGAGAATCTTACATTCGAAAGCATGTGTTGGTAGAGGGCGCGCAGCACTACCAAGCGGCCTTGTCTAAGGGCTCGGTGGTGGTGGTGTTTGTGCATCACGGCAGTTGGTTGCTTATGAATGGCTCGCTGCATCATTTGTGTGGTGGCGCACCCATTACTTCCATCGCCTCAAGGCGAAACTTAGAGTTTTGCGATGCTGAAGAAAAAGAATTTTGGCTAGGTGTTCACAAGCGCTCTGCCGAAAGTTGCAACGCCCCTGTTATTTTTTACACCGACCAAAGCCCTATCGGGCCTGTTCGTTGGCTCAAGCAGCCTCACCATGTGCTCACGGTGGCGCTTGATGTTCGCGAGCCAAGCGCAGACAAGCCAGAGTATGAATTTCAGCTCATGGGTCAAAGCGTTTTTTTGCAAACGGGGCCCGCCAAATTGGCGCAGCTTACCAAAGCGCAAGTTGTGCCAGCCGCCATTGAGTACAACGCAGAAACTCAGTGCCATCGGCTCTGCCTTTACCCGGCCATTGACCCTTCAGGGTGCACCCCAGAAGAACTGACGCAAGCTGCTCTTAATCAAATTGGACCCCATGTGATGCAAACGCCCGAGCAACAGTTTTATGACCTGCTAGGTGCGTTGCAAACACCCCAAAAACAAATTATTGCCAGCGATGAGGCAGCTGCACAAAACCCTGATGCACGCCCGCTTGCGTTACATTAAGAGTGGCTGCCTGAAGCACTACGTCATACACGTGCAGTGCTCTTTCATCGAACAAATAAGCACCGACAAAAAAGCGGCCTTTCATGAGCGGCAGCTTTTCAAACTCCACGGTGGCTTGTCCGTTTCCAAGCTTGTCGCGCTGGATGGTTATGCCATCAAACAAGGTGTAGACACTGGTAAATATTTGACCATCGGGCAAGGCAAATCCCGTGGCAAAAGTGGGGCAGGGCTGTGCAGGGTCTGACTCAAACTTAACGGTGATGGTCACATTGCTTTGCAAGCTGATGGCTTGTAAATCGGTGCCTGTTTGCCCATCGACATTCACCTCAATGCTAGAAATTCGGGTGAGCCCAGAGCTGGTCGGCGCAGCAAGGTTTTCTGTGGCGGCTTGGTCTTGTGCAGACGCAGCCAATGTGTTTGCCAGTGTTTTTTTTGCGAGGCTTGTACTGCTGGTGTGATCTGTTCTGGCAGTTGCACCCTCCGCACGAAGGCTGTCGTTGTAGGCCGCCACCACATCAGATGCGGGTCCTACCATCTGCACCCTGCCGTGGTCTAGCCACACAGCGCGGTCGCAAAACGATTCGACTTGGTACATGGAGTGCGAACAAAACAGTACAGTGGTGCCTTGCTCTTTGAGTTGCATGATGCGCTCAAAAGATTTTTTAGCAAACGCGCCATCGCCTACAGACAAGGCTTCGTCAATGATCAAAATATCGGGGTTGGCGCTGGTGGCAATGGCAAATGCCAAGCGCACATACATGCCGCTGGAATAGGTTTTGACAGGCTGGTCAATGAACTCACGAACGCCAGAAAAGTCAACAATGCTCTCATACAAAGCATCTGTTTCGGCACCCGAAAAACCCATGACTGCGGCGGCCAAGGCGACATTTTCTCGGCCCGTAAATTCGGGGTTAAAGCCCGCGCCCAATTCAAGCAGCGCGCCAATTTTGCCGTCTACCACCACGCTGCCCATGCTGGGGTTCAAGGTGCCGCATACCATTTGCAGCAGCGTTGATTTGCCTGCACCATTGCGCCCAATCAGCCCCAAGGCTTGGCCGCGTTTGACTTCCAAATTAAGGGGTGCCAAAGCAACAAACTCGTTGCCATCTGCTGGCGCTTGACGCAATGCACGCGGCCATACCGCTTGCCAAAAACGATCGGAAGGTTTGGCAAAACGCTTGTAGATTTTGCCAACGCCCTGAAGCCGAATGACAGTGTCTTCAGAGAACATCGGCAAAGCCTTTGCGTGATTTTTCAAAAAGCCAGGCGCTGCACATGGCAAGGCCCACACCCGCGCCAAACAACATCAGTAAATTGGCAAAGTTGGGCCATTGACCCATCAGGCCAATACTGCGCAAGGCCTCAATGGGCACGGCTAAGGGGTTAAAGCCAACCCATGTTTGCAAAAAGTCGGGCAGCACGCTCAATGGAAAAAACACCGGTGTTAAAAACAGCAACATGCCCATGAACAAACCCACAATTTCGGCCAGGTCGCGAAAATAAACGCCCAACGCCGACAGCGCCCAACCCAGACCCAGCAGAGTGGGCGCCAAGGCAAGAAACACCAAGGGCAAAGCCAGCCAAGAAGCGTGCATGCCTTGGCCAAACAGCAAGCAGCCTGCCAGCCACACCGCGCACGACACCATGACATGGAAAAAACTCGACGCCAGCGCAGACCAAGGCAAGACCTGCAATGGAAACACCACCTTGGTGACCAAGTTGGGCTGGTCAGTCATGAGCCGAGGCGCACGGCTTAAAAATTCTGCGGCCCAGTTAAATACCAACAGGCCCGCAAACAAATTCAAAGCAAAACTCAAGTTACCGTCTTCAACACCCGGCCACTTGGCTTTGAAAATATGCCTAAAAACCAGCGTGTAAACCGCCAACATGGCCATGGGCGTCAGCACAGCCCAGCCCACTCCCAACACCGAGCCGCGATACCGTCCCAGCACTTCACGCCTAGCAAATTGCCAAATCAAATTGCGATGGCCCCAAGGCCAAGCAAAGTTGGCCCAAAAATGAGCAAAAAAATGAGGCGTTAAAGAAGATTGGACCATGTTCAATCCGAGGACTTTTCTGCCAAATGTTTCAGCTTGCTGGCGTTCACTTTCAAATCGTCACCATCACGCGCCAAAGCCCCTTGCGACTGCAGCACCTGAAACGCACGTGTTACGGTTTCTCGTGTGAGGTTGACCATGATGGCAATTTCTTGGTGCGTGGGGGCATTGGCAATGACTTCTGGGTTTTTGCCGTCCTTGGACAAATTTTGTAAAAGCGCACAAATGCGCTGCAAGGGACTGATGATGCCCAAAATTTGGCGCTGGTTGGCTTGATCGCGAATGCGCTGAGTAAGCCCTGCCGTAATGGCTTCAATGGCCGAGGGGTTGGCAAAAATGTGCAAACGAACTTCGCGAGCGGGCACCATGATGACCTGCGACTTTTTGTTGGCAATGACCACCTCGGGCGAGGGCAGCCCATCGAGCACCGAAATTTCGCCAAAGTACTGACCTTCTTCAATAAAGTGAAGGCCTACTTCTCTGCCATCCAACGTGAAATCTATGGCTTGCAGCCGGCCTTCTAGCAAAAACATGAGGCTGGGCGAAGGGTTTTCTTTGGACAGCACCACCTCCCGCTTTAGAAAAGCGTGTGCACTTGAGTGCGCGGCAAGGCTGGCCAAGGCGTCTGTTGGAAACAGGCGCATCAGGGTAAACTGCTGCAAAAGAGAGGGGTGAATAGCCATAATTCAGACCCCATATCTTAGGGCGTTTATGCGCTCTCATGGCGCCTCTTGTTTTAGGCCCCGTGTGATCTTGCGCACATGTTTAACTGGGCAATCCTTTTTATACTGCAACACAATTTCGCTCAAAAACATGTTTATTCAAGCCCTCATGAACCCAAGCTCCTTAGCGGCCCGCCTGCTAAGGGGTTTGTTCATGGGCGCTTGCATGCTGGCAGCCTTGGCCCTTTTGCCGCCTTCGGCCTTTGCCTCACAAGTGGTGGGCGAAGTAACCCTCACCATTGGCAAATCCAAAATTGAACGCGCAGCAGGCGAAGCCGAACCTCAAAAAGGCAGCTCTGTGCAAGAGGGCGACATCATTCGCACCACCGACAACGGCCATGTGCACGTTCGCTTTGTTGATGGCGCCCGCGTTAGCGTTCGTCCCAACTCGGTTTTTCGCATTCACGAATTCAAGTACAGCCCCGCCGACCCTGCTGCCTCGGTGGTGCGCCTTAGCCTAGATTCAGGCGAAGCCCGCTCAATTTCTGGCGCCGCTGCCCAAGCTGCCAAAGAGCGCTTCAGGCTTAACACCCCCTTGGTGGCCATTGGCGTGAAGGGCACAGACTTTGTCACGCAAGTTTCAAAAGACGTTATTCGCGTCACGGTCAACCAGGGCGCCATTGTCATGGCCCCCTTTGACGGCGGCTGCAGGGCGGAGTCATTGGGCGTTTGCAACACCACGCGCGCCAAAGAGCTTACTGCAGAAATGCTGGGCAAGGCACTGGTCTACCGCTTGGGCGCAGCCGATCCTAGCTTCCAAAACGTCAGCAAATCTGGGCAACAAGACAGTATCAAGTTGCTCCAATTAGACCGTCAGTTGCGTGACGGCGGCGATAAGCCCTTGGCCTCTGACACCGAAACCAAAAATCCCTTTAATGCCGTAGGTTCCAACCGACTCATTTGGGGAAGATGGGCGCGCGATCCTATTGCTAACGACTCGCTGACGGTGCCTTTTCTTGAAGCCATGCGTGGCAATGAAGTCACTGTGGGCGACGGTTACTACTTCTTGTTCCGCGAGCCTAGCAACGTCAACTTGTTGCCAACGCTTACCAGCAAAGCAGATTTTGGCCTCAAGTCTTCATCGGCTTACTACCGCAATGCCGCCAACGAAATGATGCCTGCCTCCGTCCAGTCGGGCAGCCTGTCTATTGACTTTGGCACCAAAACCTATGCCACCCAACTGGGCCTAAGTGCTGAGGGCACTGGCCTGCAAAGCTACTCGCAGTCTGGCACACTTAACGCTGCCACTGGCATTTTCTTGGGCCGCTCTGGTCCTGAAGTTGCGCCTACCAGCAGCTTGGCCGGTGCCATCTCCTTGGATGCACGCCAGGCGGGCTACCTTTTTAAAACCCAGATTGGTCGCGGCACATTTGTTGGGGCCACCCTCTGGGGCCGTTAAGCAGTTGGCATCATGAAATTGGCTCAGCTGCTTAAGAAACCCATGTGGCTTTACGCCATAGCCTCTGCCTTGGCGGTGGTCCTTATGGCGGGTGTATCGGCCGTTTGGTCGCCCCAGCTGTTGCAGTGGGAAGAGGGCTTGGCCAGCCGCACTTGGGCATTTTCCAACCAAGACGCCACCGAGCGGCGCTTGGTGGTGGTCGACATCGACGAAAAAAGTACCCAAGCCCTAGGACCTTGGCCCTGGCCGCGCGATCGCGTTGCCACTTTGTTGTCGGGCCTGGATGCCTATGGCGTTAACCTTAAAGTGGTTGATGTGCTGTTTGATGGCGCCCAAGACCCCGCACAAGACCAAAAATTGGCCGACGCCCTCAGGGCCGGCGCGCCCACAGTGATTGCCCAACTTTTTGCTCTTAGTCCAGACGCAGAAGTCAAATCTGGGGCACTGACTGGCGCATTATCTGGCGCACTGCCTGGCCCAATGACGGGCACATTGGCCGCTACTGCCAAGCCTGAAGTGTGCGCCCCCGGCGCCGCTTCTGCCTTCATTCCAGCCTACGGCTTTATGGCCCCCCACCCTTTACTTGCGCAAAGCAGCGCTGGCGTGGGCCACATTACCCCCATCCTAGACACCGACGGCAGCATTCGCCGTGTGCCGTCTTTTGTTTGTTTTGAGGGCCAAGCCTACCCAGCGTTGGCTGTTGCTGGTTTGGCCGCGGCCACCGGCGCTCAGCCCGTGGTGCGCGCCAACAAGCCTGGTCTTTTTGAATCAAGTGCCCCCCAAACCATTGATGTTGGGGGCCTGCAGCTGCCCGTGGATGCACAAGGCCAATTGCGTGTTTCTTATCAAATGCCGCGCGCAGGCTTTGCCTCGGTGTCGGCCGTGGACGTGCTGCAAGGCAAGGTGCCTCAGAGCTTGCTTAAAGGCGCATGGGTGCTGGTGGGTTCTACCGCCTTTGGCGGCGGCGACGCTGTGCCCACGCCGCAGGGCGGCGCAGTGGGTGGGGTAGAAGTTCACGCCCAATTGATGTCGGCTGCTTTAGACAATCGCACCCCGTTTGTGCCCGCTTGGGCACCCCTGTGGCCTTTTGCAACTGGCTTGCTTGCCTTGCTGGTACTTGTTTCGTCTTTGCGTGCTTCTGGCGCCAAAGCGGCTTGGGTGGTGCCCTTGGTGGCCGCGTCCGCGGGCGGTGTTATTTTTGGCGCTCATGCTTGGTTGCTTTTAGGCATGCACCAGTGGCTGGGCTGGGGGCAGCCAGTTCTGTTTTTGGCCTTGGCCGCCAGCTTGCTGACAGCCACGGAAATGTTGCGTGTGCGTGCCGAACGCGAGCGACTTTTTGAAAACCTTTCCAGCTATTTACCCGAAGGAGCGGCCCGCCGCGTTGCCTTTGAAGGCCCTTCGGCCCAAGTGGTGGCCGAGACCCGAGAAGCCACTGTCATGCTGGTAGACCTGCGCAACTTCTCTGCCTACTGCGAAGAGCGCGCGCCCGAAGACGCAGCCACCGTGCTGCACCTTTTTTACACCACGCTAGACCGCATTGTCACCGAGCACGGCGGCGTGGTGGAGCAAATGGTGGGCGACGGCCTGACTGCCGTTTGGAACGGCTCTAGCCCCTGTAACCAGCACGCCAAAAAAGCGCTGCAAGCTGCCGAAGTCATTTGGAAAGAGGTCGTTGCCCAGCTGCCCAAAGTGGCCTCCAGAAAAACCCCGCCCTTAGACATTGGCATTGGCATTGAAACTGGCCCCGTCATGGTGGGCTCGTTTGGACCCGCACGCCGCCGTGTGCACACCGTTATGGGCGAGGCCGTCAGTGTTGCTGCTCGACTAGAAAACCTTACCGCCGAGCTGGGCTATCCAGTGCTCATTGGGCCCAAGGCGCAGGCGCAGGCCGAATGCACCGAGGCGCAAAAGATTGGCGACTTTTTACTGGCTGGCATGCGCACGCCGCGCACCGTTTATGCGCTACAAATTCAGGTCGATCCTTCGCACCTGCATCTGGTCTCTGCTTTGGATGCGGGATTCCCCTCCAAAGTCAGTATGATCAGCTGATTGTCAAATTATTCTTTTTATTCAAACTGTGCAGATTAGTCAGTCTGGTTACTTGGCGCGTGCCGTAAGGTGTTTGCCATTGCTTGCGGCCTTGAGCCTCTTGGCATCAGCCGCCTTTGCGCAAAGCGTGCAGCCGCCCCATACCGCCGCATCGTCCTTGCCCTTCAAGCCACTGCCCCCGCTGTGCCCTTCCGACAACCTGTGGAGCAAGTTGTCTTTAGAGCAACTTGCCGCGTGGGCCGAGGCCTGCGACCAAAACGCCTTTTTTCATGCTTACCGAGGGTCGCAATTGCTGGCGCTTGGACAAACCGAGGCTGCAGCTTTGGTGCTAGAGAAAGCCTTGCTTATCAACCCTGACCTACCGGGTGCGCAACTTGATTTTGCTCAGGCTTTGGCCCAAGTTGGCTTAAAAGGCTCGGCCAGAGCCATCTTGAACGAAGTGCTTAAAAGGCCAGACATTCAGCCAGAGCTTAAAAACCAGCTGGCAAAGGCGCAACTAGAGCAGGCACAGCCCAGCTGGCAGTGGCAAGCCTTGGCCCAAACCGCCTATGGCCATGAAAGCAACCTCAACAGCGCCACCTACACCGACACGCTCACCCTTTATCTGTCAAACGGCCCCGTGACGCTGGGGCTTACGGACAACGCCAAGCCTGTGGCGGGCGACGCTTTAAAATCCTCAGTGGTACTGCAGGGCACATTGAGGGTTGCGGGCTTGCAAGAGTTGTCGGTCAACTTGGCCATCAACAGCAAGGCGGGCGCAGCCAGCGTTGGCGGCAACAACCGCACAGCTGAAGGCTCCCTGAAGTTCAGCCAGCCCGTCTCCGCCGGCAATGCCTCTGGCGTGTGGCAGCTGGCCGTGGGCGGTACGCAGTTTTTGCTGGCGTCTCAAACCGCCTACACAGACCAAGGGGTACAACTTAAATTCAACTGGGATTCTTTGGGGGCAGCCTGCAAGGTCGCGCCCTCTATTGGCTCTATAGACCAAAAATTTCCTCAAGCGACTACTTTGAACGGTACCTACACCTACACCCGCTTGGACTGGGTGTGCCGCATTTCAAAAAACCAAGAAACACATGTGGGGCTGGGCGGCGGGCAAGACAAGGCCCAAGATGCCAGCCGCCCAGGCGGCAACAGAGCCAGGGCAGATTTGATGCTGAGGCACGAGCAGCTTGTGCAAATCCCACAAATACCCTTGATTGGCAATTTATCGGGGCAATTGACCGCTTGGCTAAGGCATGCAAGCAGCAAAGATAAGCTGGCCTACAGCGAATTGCTTGGCGACCTAAAATCCAACACAAAACGATCTGATCTTGGTCTTGGCTACTGGGTGCCAGTCTCAAAACAGTGGAGCGCGGGCCTTAATATTGAAACAACTTCACAAAGATCCAATAACACCTTGTTTAACTTGAAGAATTCAGCTGTTTACGCTGGCATTCGGTGGGCGCAGGATTAACTTGAACAAAAACATGACGAAAACACGTTGTTTTTTTACAAATATGACTTTTATGAATCATCTGTGTGACTCAAATCACAAAAAACGGCGACAGAAATCTTCTACAATCCTCACACGACGTATTAATGGGCTTCCTTTATTGTGAAACCTGTTGATGTTTATTTAATTTTGAAAAGGAGAAAGCCAATGAAAAATTCTTGTGACAAGACTTTCACGCTTACTACGAGCAACCCGCAAGCCCTCACTGTGCAGAGCGTATTAGGACTTTCCCTAGTGCGCTCTGTCGAGTGTGGGCTTTTAGCTTAGCTCGCACTCGGTTTCTTTGCAAAGAAATCTAGTTTTTTATCAGTAAACCCTAAAAAGGAAAATCCAAATGGCAATTTCAACAAACGGCACGATCATCACGCGATTGGCTGGCGCTCTGTACGGCGAGTACTTGAGCAACGCTTCATACACAGAGCTGAGCACAACAGCACCCGCTACTGTTGCTGCTAACTTTTTGTCTAACGACTTCGCATCTAAAACTGATTTGCAAATTGCAAACACAATGCTTACAAACCTCGGTTTGACAAGCATCACAGGTTTGAACAACTGGTTGGCAGCGCAATTGACTGCGGCTGGCTCTACTCCTGCCGCTAAGGGTGCAAAAATCGTTTCTATCTTGAACGATTACTCCCAAATGGCTTCTGATGCCACATACGGCACTTACGCTACTTCTTTCAACGCCAAAACAGCTGCTTCTTTGACACTGTCACAAACAGCTGGCAACCTCGGCGGTAGCTTTACTGATGCTGACTCAGTTTCCATCTCTGGTCAAACCTTCACACTGACAACTGGCACCAACAAGTTCACCGGCACGATTGCTGATGACACTTTTGACGCTGGTATCTCCTCTTCTAGCCTGCAAACATTGAACTCAGGCGACAGCTTGGACGGTGGTGCTGGTTCTGACGCTTTGTTTGCTGTGGTTACTGGTTCAGTTACTCCATCAGCTTTGAAGAACATTGAAGTCGTTAACCTTACCAACACAACAACTGCTTCCACTGTTGATCTGTCTAACGCTACTGGTTTGACTAGTGTTACCAATCAAGCTTCTACAATTGGTATGACTTTGGCAGGTATTTCCAAATCAGGCCCAACAGTTACCGTTCGTGATACCGCAGTTGCTCTTCAAGTTGTAACTTTCAACGATGTGACTGGTACAGCTGACTCAGCAAGCGTTACTATCAACAACATGCAGTCTGGCTCTAGCTTGACCGTTGCTGGTGTTGAAACTTTGACTTTGGTGTCTGACGGTTCTGCTACCAACGCATTGGGCTCATCGTCCGTGACTGGTTTGGTTGCTGCTGCTGCAACGACCCTCAAAGTTACAGGTTCACAGGGCTTGACTTTCAGCACAAGCGCAATCCCTGCGACAGTAACTACGCTAGACGCATCTGGCAATACATCTACATTAGTAGGAGTAACAGCTGTGATGGGTGCAACTACCTCCAACACCATCGTTGGTGGCGCTGGTAACGACTCATTCACGATTGTTAGCACGGGCAATGACTCCGTAAATGCTGGCGCTGGTACTGATACTGTCTGGTACAGCACTGGTACATGGACACAGACCGACACAGTTGACGGCGGCGCTGGTACAGACACATTGCGAGTCCTCGCAACAAGTACTGCTGGATTAGCAATACCCACAACTTACAACACAACAAACATCGAAAGAGTTCAGATCACTGACGCTCTTGCTGCTGCAACATACACGCCTGCAAACATTAGCGCTACTGCAACAACTTTGAACGTGACTGGTAACACTTCAGGTGCTGGTGCAACCATCACTACTGGTGCTGCTTTGTCTGCTGGTAATCCAGTTATCGCTGGCCCAGCAGGTGCTTTCACTGTCGGTTTGGGTACGTCTTTGGCAACCAACACATTGGGTATCTTGGCCGCTGCGGCTACATTGACAATCAATGACACTGGTACAGCTATCAACGACAGCGTGACAGTTACAAATAACGCAATGCAAACTTCTGGTTCCAGCCTTAACGTTTGGAATTCACAAGTGTTGGCTTTCAACGGTTATGAAACAGTGACATTGAACACTGGCTCTACAAGCGGTGCAACAAATGCATTCGGCACTATCACAGTGACTGGCGATGCAGGTGGTACATCAGCTGAGACGGTAAATTTCTCAGGCATCAATATTGTTACTGCTGGTGTGATCACTGCTGACGTTGTTGATGCTTCTGGATTAACAGCTACCGGTACAGCTGCTGCACCAACAATCACAATGGTAACTGGTAGCACAGCAACAACAGTGACCGGTTCTGCTGGTATTGATGCCTTGTTTGGTCACACATCCTCTGCGTCAAGCATCACTGCTGGTACTGGTAATGACACAATTACCGCTGGCTCTGGCAACGACACTATCTTGGGCGGTGATGGTAATGACCAAATCACAGCTGGCTCAGGTAACGACTCTATCGATGCTGGCGCTGGTAACGACACCATCGTCATGGCTGCAAACTTGGCCTCTGGTGATGTGATTAACGGTGGTGACGGTACAGACACCTTGCTCACATCAGCAGAAATTGCCGCTGCCGCTGCCGCAACGATCTCTAATGTTGAGATCATTGGATTCAGCGGTACAGCAGCACAAGACATGACTGCATTCCTGAATGCAGGCACCACAACGCTTGCAGCAACTGGTGGTGCTGGTACAACATTGACTGTGACTAACGCGCAAGCTGCCTTAAACACAATCGTGTTTGGTGCAGGCGGCACGTATGGAACAACCAGCCTTTCATTGACACGTTTGGTGGACAGCACAACAAGCGACGCACTGGGTGTTTATTTCGCTGACGGTATTGTTGCTACAACTTTGGTTACGCCAAGCCTTGCCAACGAAGAGACTTTGACAATTGGTGAGTCTGGTACTGACAGCACAGCTGCAATTACTGTTGCTTTGGGAACAGTGACTGCAACTTCGCTGAAGACATTGAATATCACAGGCTCAAACAATCACACAATGACCTTGTCTGGCAATACAACACTTGCTACGATTAATGCGTCTGCTGCAACTGGTACTTTGAACATCACTGACGGTAACTCAGCAGTTAACGAGACAATCACCGGCCCAGCCTCTACTGCAATGACAGTTACTGGCGGCTCTGGTAACGACTCTATCACTGGTGGTGCTGCTGCTGACTCAATGGTTGGTGGCGCTGGCGCCGATACCATCACGGGTGGAGCAGGCGCAGATACCATCTCTGGTGGACTTGGTATTGACTCCTTGGTTGGTGGTGACGGTTCAGACACCGTCAGCTTGGGTGCTGTTGGTGTCACTGATGGCGGTAGTTCTGTTAACACAGGCTTTGTTGTTAACCTTAGCTCTTCCGCTATAACTGCTGCAACAATTGCCGCCCAAATGCCCGCAACCAACGTTGTTAATTCAGATACGTCTACTGTAGCAAGCAATACGGTTACACATCTGGGTGCAACTACAGCGACAGTATCTTCACGTGTTGACACGTTGAGTAGCTTTGAAAACGTCATTGACTCTACCGGAAACGACTACATCGTTGGTTCCTCCTCAGCCAATACGATTACAACGCTCGGCGGTACTGATTACATCTCCGCCGGCTCTGGTGACGACACAATTGTTATGTCTAGCTTCTTGACTACTGCTGACACCATTGTCGGTGGCGCGGGTACGGACACGCTGACGATTACTGACGATACAACCACAACCGATCTGGCTAACGTCTCTACTGTGGAGGTCTACACTATTGCCATGACTTCCGCATCATCCTACACGCACGCTGACACGCAGGTCGCATCAGGCGCTACGCTGACCATCAATCAGTCTGGTGCATTCGCTTTAACCTACAACGGTGCTGCAGAAACGAATGGCACTTTAGTGATTAACGCAGCAGGTGCAGGCGCCCACGTAATTACCGGCGGCTCTTTAGCGGATACGATTACCACTTCAACAGTGGGGTCTACGATTACGGGTGGCTTGGGAATTGATGCTATCACCTTGGGTGCGGCTGGTGGGGTTGACACGATCGTTTTGACTACCGGCGGTGCGATTGCCGTAGATACTGTCTCTGGATTTATTGTGGCTCTTGGTGAGGATGAGCTCCAAATCGACCTAAGTGACATTAATGCACTCGTCGGAACGCTGCAGTTAGCTGATGCCTCCGCAGTGGCGGCTGTAGGAGCAACAAATACCTTAATCGTCACTGCTATAGCAAGTGCCGGTGCCGATTTTGGCGCTGCTGCCTCTTCCTTAGTAACGATTACTGGTGCAACAGCTTATACAACGGCTACTTTGGAAGCTGCTATTGAAGCTGGGGGAGTTTCTGGAGGTTTGACTGCTGGTGATGCCCTTCTCATTGCCTACGACGATACAGTTAATACTTATATCGCCTACATGACAGCAGGTGCGACAACGCTTGACGGCGCAGTTCTGAGTAACGTAACGATAACAAATATCATCCAGTTAACCGGAGTTGCTAACGCAGAGACATTGCTGACTACAAGCTTTGCAATCGTTACTTAATTAACGAAGCTGAGCTCCAATAAAACCCCCGCCCCTCAAAAGGGGGTGGGGGTTTTTCTTGAAGGTCTCACCTGTTTGGGCCTTCAAGAAAGAACTATATTCACCAGATCATGAAATCATTTCTCCATGTGGGCTGCGGCCCCAAGCGTAAAGACCGCACTACTAAGGGCTTTAACACCCCCGAGTGGCACGAGATTCGCCTAGACATCGACCCCTCAGCCCAGCCCGATGTGATCGGCACGATGACAGACATGTCCGCTGTTGCTTCCGAGTCTGTTGACGCTATTTACTCAAGCCACAACATCGAGCACCTGTACCCCCACGAAGTGCCTTTAGCCTTTGCTGAGTTTCTTCGTGTTTTAAAGCCAGATGGCTTCTTTGTGGTCACTTGCCCAGATCTAAAGTCTGTATGTGCCTTGGTCGCTGAGGACAAGCTGACTGAGCCAGCCTACACATCTCCTGCTGGCCCAATATCCCCCCTAGACATCCTTTACGGACACCGCACCTCTATGGCACGGGGTAACCTGTACATGGCCCACCGCTGTGGGTTCACCCAAAGGGTGTTGGACGGCACACTGCGCTCTTGTGGGTTTCAAGCCGTGGCTACGATGGCCAGAGGTCGGGAGCCATACTTTGACTTATTTGGACTGGCAAGCAAGTCAGCCAGAAATGAGGAAGAGATGCGCCAGATGGCGGGACAACATTTCCCGATCTAATTGAAGTGGGGGTCATGACGAATGATCAAAGACCTAGTAGAGCAGCAGAACAACTCCAAGAATGCCTACTTTGCTAGACAGTTTACTGCCGCATTGCAGGCCATAGGCATAGAGCCCTCGCCAAGAGTGGTGGCCATGGAGTTCAATCTGCACCTCAATTCAAATATCGCTAAACCCCACACTGTGCGCAAGTGGTTGCTGGGTCTGTCCAAGCCAAGCAGTGCAATGCTTATACCTCTAGCAAATTGGTTAAAAGTCGATCCTGGGCACTTATTAATGCCACAACAAGATAATGCTGATTTAGGGAAACTCAGCTTGGAGTTTGACTTTACGGATCAAGAAGTGATCTCCAAGTACTTGGCGATGACAGTCAAAGAGAAAATCACTGTTCGCCTAGTCATTGATGCTATTGCTGAGAAGCACCGATGAACCGTGAAAATGTTAACACTGCATTGCTACTTGTAGGCTTGATTACAAGCGCTTAAGATATGGAAGGCAAGGGGAAGCGAAGACATCTAGAGAATTCTCTTGATAAGTTAATTCGTCAGCCCAAAATCCAGAAATCTAACTCTGGAAAACCGACCAACTGGGCAACAGTGTATGGAAACGGGCTGAGATGCCCAATATTTTCTGGAGGTGTGGGTAATTGACTAACTCCCCAAGGATTGAACACATTTATAGAAACATTGGTACCGCTGACTTTGTCGGCATCTTGAGCGCTAAAAGCATGACCTCCTGTAAGCAATATGTTGCCGTAGGCATCCTTAGTGGTCTTATCACTACCGATCCAAATTGGCTTACCTGAATTTATAGCAGCAGTTAGGACGTCTTCTAAATTCTTCAGTGCTGCAGGATCATTTCGGTCAATAACAACGGGATTGACGTAAGGATTATGAGCCCAGCTGTAGTTTGAGTACAAATAAGCAGTTACTTTGCCACCGCCAAGAATATTTGCCAGTGGATCACCAAGACCACCCTCAACTGCCCAATAAGCATTCAAACCAGTCGTTTCACCGCGTGGAAGAATCTTCAAAGTGTTTGCTTGTGCATAAGCCTTTTCAAGTAAGGGCACCCAGATTTCACCGTTCAGATTTCTGGTTGAATTTGCACCGAATATCAAGGATGTTGAACCAGATTCTGCAACAGGCAACATGTCGTTGACTGTAACCCAATGGGCTTTGCCCTTGTCATCATAGAACCGGACGCCCCAAGTTTGAGTTCCAGTTATAGAGTTTGCACCATTGCTAATAATCATTTCGCTAATTGCACTTGGCTTCACATCAGCCACAGTTACCAAGGCGGCTATCATGAAGCAATCACCAATTGCACCTTGTTTTACATCACTAGGCGTAACGCCGTTCTCATACAGTGAGCCGGTTGTTTTTGAATATACGCCAACGGTTGTAGACGCCTTTCCAGTTGCAGAGTCGCCACCTGCACTTGGGGTGGGCAGGTCGCCACCAAGTAGCCATTTGTTCACTAGTTTTTCAAAATTGGCAATGGTCGTATTTGGAGTCAAGTTACCAAGTGGGACTCGCGTTGTTTGGCCTCCTGTGTAAAAGGCATTAGCAACCGACCCATCTACCATGGCGTTAAAAATATAAGACAAATAATCTGTTGCGGTAACTGATTCCAAATTGTCAGCAAATAAACTCTTTCCCCGAGATGCCAATGCTTTGAGGTCATCAAACTCATTGCTTGAGATGGGCGAATTATTACTTGCCTTGTGCCTTTCGATGATTCCGTTCATCAATGAGACCAAGCCGTCATAGCTCATCTTGCCGCTTGATGACAGAGTGGCATCTACCGCAGCCTTGAATGTGACATCTTTCAAAACACTGGTCCATCCCGTAGAGGCTGAAAGACTCTTGTCACTGTTTAGATCAACACCAGATACCTTCTCTTCAATGGCAATACCTTCTGCCGTTAGAAGTATGCCGCCAACGTAGTTACCGTTTAAGTCAAACGATGCTTTAAACAAGCTTCCGGTACCGCTATCAGCGTAAATATCGAATCCGCTTGGCAAGTCAATGAGTTCGACAAGTGACCAACCAGCAGGCAGTATTGCATCGGTCAGTGGCACTCCATTAATAAAGACATTCTTGCCATTTGTCGTTGTTGTTCCGAACATATAAATGCCATCTGGATTTTGATAGAGATTAAAATCCCCGCCAAGTATGACTTCTAAGTCATCACCCAAACCGCCACTGCCATCCAAGTCAATCGCTAAGATATCTTCAACAGAAAATTCTTGAGCGTTGGTTAAAACGCCTAAAGACTCCGCACTCACTGCTCCTTTGGCATCTACTAACACTGAAACACAGACTGATTTGTCTGCATCGGATCTCACATACAAAGTGTAGCCACCACTTGCGTTAGCCATAGCGGCCATCGCCGAGAAACCAAATGTTTCATCGGTGATAGATTTAAAGTCTCCAAGATTAACTTTGACTAATTTATTTGTATTGGGGCCGATCGACCAGCTTCCATCTGAATTGATGAAAAGCACAACGTTATCACCCATGTAGCGTACTTTGGGCTCACTAATTTTTTCTACTTGAATTGAAGACATCGGGGCGCTCCTTTGGGCTTTGCTTTGATATGGATTCAGAGTTGGGTGATTTGTAACGCATTTTTATCACATTCCGGTGACACTAATTTGAAAATAAACTCAATTTCTTCACATGCTACATCTCAGAATTACTTAAATAGACATTTACAAATCGTTCTTATAATAGTAATATTTCCTGAATTTTTGACTGAGGTAAAAATGGCTACGATCCCTGGTACCCCAAATAATGACAACTTATTCGCTGATTCTTCGAATGGAGACACACTAGTTGGTTCCGGAGGAAACGACACTCTGACAGGCGCCATTGGTAACGATAGTCTAGATGGGGGAACAGGTAATGATTCACTGTCGGGATTCGATGGCAACGACACTCTAAGTGGCGGGGATGGAAATGACTCGCTTTACGGCGGAATGGGGGACGACCAAATTTCCGGTGGAAATGGCAACGACACAGTTTTTTTTAGTAATAGTTTTCCTGGTTCTAAGATCTCAGCCTCATATAACGCTACAAATGTTATAAATGGCTACCGCGTACCCAATTATTCTTCAGCCCAGTCCGATACGGACACAATCAGTTTAGATGTCGAGTTTCTCGTATTCAACAATAGTGCCTCTGATCCAAATAATGTATTTGCTTTAACTGCGGGTAGGATTATTGGAAATAACGGAACCACATACGTATTTGGAGGTATTCAAAACGATACCTTATTAGGTGGTACAGGAAACGATTTACTGCACGCTAAAGAAGGAAACGACAGCTTAGATGCAGGGGATGGAAATGATGTACTTTATGGAGAAAATGGCAACGACACCCTAAAAGGAGGCGCAGGAAACGATAACCTAAGTGGCGGGGATGGAAACGACAACTTAGATGGAGGAATCAATAACGATTCTTTGTGGGGGGCAGATGGCAACGACACTCTAAGTGGCGGTGATGGTGACGACTCGCTATACGGCGGCAAGGGTAACGACCAAATTTTGGGCGGTAGTGGCAATGACACAGTTGTTTTTAGCTATACTTTTCCCGACTATCAGATCTCCGCTTTATATAACGCTAATGTTTTCGCTGGCTACCAACTACAAAATGGCCAGAACGATGGTACAGACACAATCGGTTCAGATGTCGAGTTTCTCATATTCAGCAATACTGCCAACGATCCAAACAACGTATTTACTGTAAGCGCGGGTAAGCTTATTGGTAATAACGGATCCACATATGCATTTGGAAGTCTTTC
>Ga0209769_1000352_pt1 | contig 18340 bp, 14 predicted proteins | sample LauGreSuBDMM15DN_2_FD_187569 | JGI IMG/M metagenome (GOLD analysis project Ga0209769, IMG submission 187569) | Freshwater lake microbial communities from Lake Michigan, USA - Su13.BD.MM15.DN (SPAdes) (version 3) | ecosystem: Environmental > Aquatic > Freshwater > Lake | place: Lake Michigan, USA...
TTCCGAAATTAATTATTGGGTCCCCATCTTCTGCCCATGCGGTTTGATTTGTATTTTCAGGCGGATTTAATGTAACAATTCTACCTAAGCTATCAAATTTAGCAGAAAATAAAGGTTTATTAGTGACTGCGGGCGTAGAAGGATAAGGACCAGTAACTTCTACATTATAATTTCTATCAGTATTTTGGAACAAATAAAACTGATCTGCTAAAGGCGGCAACCAAACATCAGTAAGGGCAGAATCTTTATAAAATTGTTGCACATGCAACCCATTGTTAGTTGTTGCCCATACCTCTCCTATTATAGCGGAGGTATCAAATTGAATAATTCCTCCAGCCGGTATAGTAGCTGCAAGATTGAATGATAAAATCACTTGTGTTCCATTAACGCTAAGTATTTGACCAACTGGAGTCGTACTTCCTGGAACCGCAACATATAAACCATCTACTAATTGAGGATTAGCCGCTGTTAAATTTAATATATTAGTTCCTATTAAAGCGGTTGTAGCTAACGTCCCCGTTGTAATAAAATAAAACCCATTAGAGGCGTCTTGCGTTTCATAAGGAACAGCATTAGGTAAATCAAAAAAGTCTTTAATCTGAACAGTATATTCGTATGCTGTTGTTATTGCAGGCGGATTAACAAAATCTGGATTTGGCGGAACTGGATTAGGAGGTAAATCTGCATAAGTATAATTAGCGTCTTTGACTTCTACAGAAGTAGCAAAATCTACCGCACAAGAAGGCGTCCAAGTTAAATCTCTAAAAGTTGTATATTCATGCCATATAACCAAACAGTATTCTCCAGGAATAGATGTTACAAATGAGGTAGATCTTTCTACGTATGTGCCGGAAGGCGTGCCTAAAGATATAGTTTTTACACCTAATTTATAATCTAAAACCCCTGAATTTTCAAATCCATTGGTCCATTCTGTAGGAACTACTAAAACTGGGCCAACATTATTATTATCTAATACTGGAGCCCATATGTTATTAGGGGCATCAAATGATGGTCGATAATATAATATAAATTTTACATCGCTTTCTCTACTCTCGTCACTTTTGCTAATACCTTTTGTTTTAATAGTCCATTCTAATGCTCCTTTTGTAAGACCAAAAATAGAAGGGGGTTCAATATTAGGATCAGCACCATTTGCAATTTGCACATTAACATAACTTTGATATGCACTAGTACTAGGGGCTGGTGAAGTTTGTGTTAAATCCGGTAAATTTGTATTAATATGTGTTATTGGATTTAATTCATAATCTCCTCTACCAATATATACCGCACCAAAGCCTTGACCTGGAACTCCAGCGCAAGCGATTTGTCCCCCTAAACTATAGTATTGCCAAACAAAATCTTGAGTATTATAATATTGCAAGTAATCATTGACGGGCTTTGGACCAACCGTAATATTAACTAATATGTCATCTGATAATGATTCATAAGGAAAAGTCCCAACAACAGACGTTGGCGGAACAGCATTATATGCGTCATACACTATAATTTCTAATACATAGGTGCCCAATGGAATACTTGCATTAATTAAAGTTATTAATCCTGAAACGTGATCTATTGAGAAATAACCATCCTCATTACCATTAAGAATATCCCAATATAAATTAATCTGACTAGCTATTGCTCCTGGGGTACTGGTTCCGTTTTTTGCGGTCATTGTAACTACAGGCCCAACAGTTTGATCTATAACTGTATTATAATTTGGAAAAACTTCAGCAAATGCTGGAGCAATATTACCTAATCTATTTTGGTAAGCTATTGTATTAAATACACCAGGTTGCCACTCTACATTAATTGTAAAAATAAACGTGCTGTTTCCTAAAGAAGCTCCGAAGTCAAATACAAAATAGTCTTTTATTTTAAGCCTATAAAATCCAGGTGTTGTTGCGTCTACTATTTCAAACTTACTTGTGACCACATCTCCTAAAAGGTTAGTAACCTCAAAAAGAGTTGGCGTACTAAACAATGTTAATGGAAATCCTGTATTATTTAAAATTTCAAAGTCTCCGCTTATATACGGTGAATTTGCTGCTCCAGTAATATCTCCTATTCCATTTGGATCTTGATTTTCAAAAAACTCAAATTCGGTATCACTTATAGAAGCGGGACCGTCATACCCATTTAGAACATCATAATTTAAATCAGATATATATCCGGTCGATGCCGTTTCCCAAAATATCGCTAAAGCCGATGTATCAGGCGCTGTTTCATACACGCTCAAAAAAGGAACCATTAAATCACTAGGGACCCCAATTGTTTTTGTTGTAGAAACTCTACCTATTAATGGCCTTGTTTGTAGTTGATAAAAGTTAAGCCCGGCGGACCCTCTAACATTGTCTACTGTATTTTCTAAAAAGTTAAAATCAGTCGCTGTGGCAATAGAAGATACTACATCCGCTTTCCTTGTTGGAAAATATTGTACATTCTCAGCTTTAGTAATAGTATAATTTATAAAAGCAGGGGATTCTCTTGTCCAGTTTGGAGGGGAAAATGTTATAATGCCTTTTGTTGGATCCAATGGGTCAATTACGTTTGAAACTACTACTGTATCCCCGTACCAAGCATAAGGACTAGGTATAAACGGAGGAGCATTAGGGTCTAAAGGTATAGGCCCATATGCCGGATTTGGATAAGGGGCATTTGCCTCATCGCATTGTATTCCATCCCCTGGCTTTACATCATCAAATATACCCGGGTTTAATGCTAAATCATAAGTTATACTGGTAGCGTATTTATTATTAAAAGGTATTTCACTTTCTAATGGGAATGTTAAAGCTGTATTTTCTACTCTACCAAAAACCTGCACTCCAGCATTATATTGTTTTGAGTCAGGGCCTACAAGAGTCAAGTCTTTTGGTATCTTACTTATATTATCATTTATTAATACAATATGGCCTGTTCTACCATTTTCTCCAACTGGAAAATTTGTGGTATTTATTCCGTTTTGTAATGTAGGCGTTGATGCTGTTCCAGTTCCTGTATAAGTCACTTGACTACCAAATGTTTGTCCTGATGGATAACCATCTAACATTCCTGGCAGGTATACATTATAGTAATCTTGTTGTTGTTGTTTAACAACTACTCTATACGAGTACCATCCTATTTCATTTATAGTATAAACAAATTTTGTATCAAATACTCCTGGTATTGGCGGTACTGGTAAATATAAGTCATTTACTTGAGCGGTAGTTGTTATAGTATAATCCCAAGGAGAAGGTCCGGCGGAAACATTAGTTATCCTTACATAATCTGTAAATGCGCCGCGCATAGATTGTCCCGCAAAAGGTATAGTATTTGTAGCGGTTGGTTCTAAAACAAACTTATAAGTATTGCCTGTTATTTCCCCATCAGTTATTGAAAATCCATTAGGGGAAGTTTGTTCGGCATATAATCCAGGAGTCCCTCCTGGTATATTACGTATTGATGATATTGGGTCGTTAACCAATACCAATAAAGCATCGCCAAACCAGCATTTTACATCGGAGGAATCGCTTTCTGTTTTATATGGAGCATATAATGTTGATCCACCGTATTTTATAGTTCCTTCCTGAATATTAGTAAGATCCACTGAAGATAACAAAACAGAAGATTGTCTACCAAACTTGTCCGCCAAAATAAATCCTACTTGATAATTACGGTTTTGTTTTAAAGTATGATTAGGATATTCTATAAAGTTTGTAAATATATCTGACTTAGGTTGCGCCGCAGTCCTATAATTTAGATTGGCTGGTGGAGAATACATATTATAAAAATTACCATATATAACTCTATTACCAGCAATCTCTTGACTTAATGCTCTAGTAGGTACAATATCATATACCCTAGTTGTTTGATTTTCATTTAATGTTTTATACGGCTTTTGTGACTGATATGGGTAAGTATAAACATTTGTATTAGGTATACTATTACTTATAGTTGTCCACGGCACTGTTTCTATTACCTTTACCGATAATGCATCTGATTCTTTATATAATACGTCAACACCTACTATTTTATAAGTTGAATTTATATTCGCTCCAGTATCCGGAAGGGGAATTAATAATTCTATATTATTAACGTTGTTCTCCATCCATTTAATAATGGTACTACTATAAGCGTTTGCTTCGTCTCCATTAATAAAATATCCTTTTTGTTTAGGAATATATGCTATTTGAGTAAACGGAGCCATTAAAGAATACTCGTTATCATCAAACTTAAATCTATAACTAAACCTTACGTATTTATCTTCTAAGAATGCTGGATCTCCCGGCCAACTTGTATCATCAGACTTGTTGGTCATTGTAGATATAAGGAATGTTAATTGCATTCCATTTGTTATTGTTGAAGCTGGAGCATATGTGGTAATTATATTTGTATTATAGTTTACGCTTGCAACATAGGTATAATCGCAGGAACTTATTGCATCTGATACAATTGTCATGCCTTCTATTATACCAACTGTAGAATCTAATTCGAATGTGCTGCTATCTATAACATCGGTAACTGTTGTAACAGCTCTTCGTATTAATGATATAGGTTCAACCGGAGCATATTTAGCTACAGAAATTTGCACTTCTGTAGTATAATAAGTTGGATTGTTTATTGCTTTATTGTAATTTATTTTTCTTGGTTGGTTTCTATTATCAGTCCAAAATAATAAACCTTCTACTAAGTTTACACCTATTATTAAATTTGATTTTGAAAAGTTTAAGAAAGTTCCCTGAACTAATGTTGATGAAGCTAATGTATTTAAATCATACACTGTTATTTTCATTACCCAACCTTCTGGAAATGGAGCAAATGGTAATGTTTCTGCTAATGTTATTTGGTTTGGAGCTGGATCATCATAGTTTGTTAAGAACTGGTATATTCTGTTATTTTGATTGTCCATAAACATACCAATGCATTCTAAATCCTGTATGTCTTCTATAGGTATTTCTACATTGCCATATACATTTTGAAGTACACCAATATTATTTGTTTCAGATTTACCTACTTCTATATTTAAGGCATCTCTGTATTCGCTATTAGGTATAAGTCTATCGTCTAAATCTTTATTCATTTTAGACGATAGAAAACTATTTTTAATTTCAGCCATTTATCTTAGTGTTTAATCCATTTAGACTTACCTCTCATTACTTGAGTAATCTCTTCTAATTTGATATTTGATAATCTTATCTTAGCATTTCTTAATGCTGCGAATCTTTCTCTTTTAAATCTTTGAACTAAATATTCTGGAGAGCTTGCTCTTACACTAAGAATACTATGTAAGATATGTAAATACATTGCTTCTTCTGCTAACTTAGGAACTTTAGTATCCATATCATACGCTAATCCATCAGATATATATTCTAATATAATTAAAGCGCCAACAAGATCACTACTAAATGAAAATTTATTTTCTCTTTCATTTATAGTAAATGTACCATTAAAGTTCATGTATTGAGGATCTCCGCCATATCTTCTGCCGTATGCTCCGCCATAGCCGTAGTTATTGTAACCATAAGCAAAGTCTCCTCCACTTAATGCAATATTATTAATTAAGAAACCTGAATTATTAGTTGCCCATCTTTCATCAGTTAACGATGTCCCATCAATATTACTACCAAAATTATCTTGTGTGGGGTTACCTAAGAAATCCTGAGCATTCGGTTGTGTAGGATTACTTGTAAGTGTTGTAGGATAAATAATATGTTTAACACCCGCCCTATCAACCCAAGAACATCTAACATAGTTAACATAGTCTTGAGGGATAGGTACACTTAAACTGTGTGGTATATTCCATTCCACAGACTTAACGCTTTTTAAAGTATCATAACTGAATTCTTGTAAACCACGTTTAGCATGGAATATAACGTCTGTTCTTTTAACGTCCGCTATTAGTTTCCCCTGCCCAACATAAGCAACCATAAAGTTATTAATAATATCATTTAATGTTATATAAGCATAACCCCCATAATTATTTTCAACTGTATTTCCATACGCTAATTGATCTGGATCACTTGGGTTTGCATAATTACCACCTGTTAAAACTTTTAGTTGTACAACAACATAAGTATTAGCGGCTGGGTTAGTTGGTAATGTTATAATATTATCAACTACAGTATATGAAGTAACAAATTCATTAAAAGTACCAGGTAATCCGGAAGGACTGGTATATAGTTTAAAATTATTTAATCCATAGTCAACATCTGTTGGATCCCAACTACCAAATATTAAATCTGTATTAAATGTTGTAACAAAGATTCTTTCGCTACCATCAGCAATAAATCCTTGAGCCCCTTCGTAGTATTGTCTATTCGTTTCGGTTATTAAACCGCCATTTGGTATCGGCATCTTTTATTAGCTTTTTGAATTAATAATTTCTGCTTGTGCTTGTTGCGCCGCAATTTGTACAATTTGTGGGTCTTTAATAACTATTCCTGAATAAAGTAATATTCTAGTTATTAAATTAGTTTGTTCTATAGGATGCAATTCAAATTGAACAGATGAAGTAGCATCATATATATATTGTTGGTTTGGACCTAAAGTAAAATTCCATACCGGATTGGCAGGTTTTCTAATATAGGTACAAGTAATTCCAGTAGTTATCGTTGTTGGGTATACCTTGATTACAAAATCTTTGTAGGTATATATTGGCCAATACTTTGTAGGTTTAGTGATTGGCGATAAATTAAGTTCTAATAATTCATTTGGTTGAACATATTGAACTTCTTTATCATCATTATAAATTACAGTACCTAACTTATAAAAGTCCGTTACTGCAGGTATATTGAATCCACCCGCTATAGGAGGGCATACACCGTCTTCTTGAAAGATTGCAATTTTTTGTTGTATATTTTTTACACGATCCGCGTATTCCGTATCATTATCCGGTATACGGATTTGCTGATTTAGACTATCAAAGTATTCATTGAATATTTCAAGTTGAACTTGCGCTGCTGTTTTATTAAATTCATCAGGAGTTATATAACCTCGCTGCTCCTTATTTATGATTAATAAAACGGTTCTATAAACCGTATCTACACTTACTGCCATCTGTTATTTTTATTATAATATTAAGGCGGTAACCTCAGCTACCGCCTATATATTAGTATTACGTGTTATTCAAATTTTTTCGCTATAGACTGATAAATTTCTACACCTTCGTCGGTCTTGAAAAATGCAGCCATCGCTGAATAAGGGTTCTCATCGAATGGTACAGTCATTAACTTTTTACCATTGCTTGCCCATTTAAAGTCTCTTTGATCTTGAGACAATTTAATAATGTTTGCTTCACATGCTTTAATCGCAAAATTACGAAGTTGTACATTTTCATCATTCGCTAATTCTAAGAACAATTGTGGGTTCTGCCTAGCGAATAATAGTAAATCTCTTTTTATCTCCTTAGAAGTCATCTTAGATGCCTTAGATCCAACTTCAACACGTATAATTGCTTCAGCTTGATCAATTTCCATTTGCATTGCTGCAGACATGGCCTCTACCTGTAATTCTAAAATATCTAATTCATTTGTTGCTTTTTGAACAGCGCTAAATTCACGATATTTTTTATTAAGCATTGGGTGATACAAAGATAATAGTTTTTGTAAATTTTGTTTTTCTTTTGGCACTGTTAAAGTTCCATTTAAAAACATAATATGCCCTAATGTAGCCTCTCCTTTTTGTTCTTCAACAAATGGCGAATTTTGATTAGTTGCATATCTTAATTCTTTTTGTGTTCCAGTCTCATTATCAAACCATAATAATGGAAATCTTCTTGAGTGTCTGGATGATATTGTATAAGTTAAAGGACTATAGTGTCCTGTTAATAGATAAGTTCTATCTTTAATTTCCCAAGTAGTATCTTGGACATTTTCTGTTTTTGCTTTTGACATGATATAATATAATTAATTAATTGTTTTTAAAAAGTAAAAGTTGCCCCCGTAATTACAACAGGGGCAAAATTTACAATGCGTAATCTAATTAGTCTACTGAAGTGAACAACACGAAGTTATTAGCACCTTGTACACATAAACATCTTTCAGACAAGAAGTTTACCTCCATTGCATCAAGATCAGATGTATAAGCTCCTCCAACAGAACCAGTTACCCATGATTTCATTCTTCTATCGTCAGCTTGTGCAGCTCTATAACGAACGTGTAAGAATGGTCTACGGATGTTAGTTCCTAAGATTTGATCGTATACAGTAGATGTTCCAGCAGGAACAAGAACTCCATCAATACCTGAATTTGCAACAGCTCCACGAGTAGATGCATCATTTAAATATTTCCAGTCAGTTTTGTAGAAATCGTAAGAACCTCTTCTGAATCCAGAGAAACCTAAGTTCAATGCCATTTCTTCAGAGTTTTCGAATAAACCGTAAGCAACCCCACCTGCAGCTCCAGAAGATAATGCAGCAAGCATATCATCAAAGTCAAGAGATGTTTGACGGTTTAAGAATAACATGTTTTCTTCGATAGCTCCTTGAGTATCTAAGTTTTTCAAAATTGAATCGAACTCAGTTAAACCTGCAGCAGCAGAGAAGTTGTTTAATACGTTACCTCTTTCTTGAACAGCAGCGAATAAACCTTGAGTACCTTTTTTACCAGCAGTTAATGCAGCAGATCCAGTAGCAGCTAATTCACCTTCAACAACAGCCATTTCTAAATAATCTTCAAAACGTAATCTTGTTTCAGATTCAGCTTTCAAATACCAGTAGTATCCATTAGCTCCATCTTCAGTAGCAATTTCTACCCATCCGATTTGAGCTGTGTCAGATCCATTAACAGTATATTTGTTACGGATAATGATTGGAGAGTTAGAGAACTGAGTGAATGAAGGAGTAATTGATTGGTAATCATCTGTAGCTAAAGTAGATCCTTTTTCATATTCAGAACCAAAAACGAAGATTTTAACTAAGTCACCAACTGTAAATGTTGGAGTTAAAGCAGCAGTTGTATAAGAAGCAACGTCTACAGTTCCAACACCAGGAGTTGGTTTGCTAGTCACAATTGCTTTTAATTCAACACCTGTAGTAGGGTTCATAATTACAATTGTTTGGTTGATAGATAATACGTTGGCTACATAATCTTTAGGATCAGTAGGAGTAAGATCAACTGGAATGCTGATAGTGTTTCCGTCAATAATCTCTACATCATTGTAAGCAATGTGTAATCTGTTTTGTTCTGACCAAATAACTTGGTCTGAGCTCATTGGCATTTCAGCCCCAACCATACGTAAGAATCCAGAAAGAGTTCTGTTTCCATAACGCTCTACTTCTGCTTCGTAGATTTCAGGTAAATATTGTTGTGCGAAAGATGAAAAATCAGCGTTGTTTGGATCCGTGAAATTCAAATAGTTTGTGTTTAAAGCTTGTTGCTTCTGGGACGGAGTAATACTTCCGAACGTAGGCGTTACATTTGCCATAATTTTTTAATTTTAATTGTTAAATTTATTTTTTATTTTCAGTTTTGAAGAATCAACGCCGTTAATTGCTTTAACTTTAAATCCATTAACAAATATCTCCCCTGTTGACGTTTGTCTTGGGGTAGTTGGGATGTTGTTAGATTTTGCAACAATCTCTTTAATTGCATCGGCTTTACCCTGCTCATAAAAATGATTTGCAATAGTATCCGCATTTTCGGCAGCATACATAGCTTTATGATAACCTTTCAAATCCGTAACTTCACCTTTGTCATTCAAGAACTTCTTGATTAGGTTGTTTATGTTTGATTGTTTATCAGCCACCGTTTCTGTGTTTTGAATTCCGTATCTAAAATTTTTCTCTCCTAATTTAAAATCAAAACCTTTGAATTCTTGAGAAAAGAAACTTTTAGTACCATCCTTAAACTTTGAATGTAGTGTTTCAGCAGTAGCTTGTTCTTCGTTGTATCGGTTAAAAAAGTCCATTGCTTTTTGTTGTTCTTTGGATACGCTCGGTTTCAACTTGATCTCGTCGTAATACTTTCCTTTAAGTTCTTCTAAAAAGGTTCTGGCTTTTGCAACTTCTTCTTTAAATGCGAGTTTCTTTTTTCTGATGTCTCGCTCATCATCTAAATCTTCATCATAACTAAATTCATCTTCCATTAAGAATTCAATCTCTTCAGAATCTAAATGCGGTCTTGATTTTCTATAATATTCTTTTAGTAAAGCTTCGCTATCAATATTAGAATAATCATGGCTCAATCTTACATAGTCTTCGACTGTCCCACCTGTCTCTTCCATAAAAGCAACAAGCTTATTAATATTCTCTGGCAATGGCTTACCCGTATTCTCTTGTATTTCTAATGCTTGGTTTGCTTCTTCAACAAGCGTTGCGGTAGTAGTGTCAACTTCTTCTTGAGTAATCTCTTGTATTACCGTTACTACTTCTTCTTGGGCTGGAGTTTGAACGGTAACTGTTTGATGTTCTTCGTTTCCTTGCTCCACTTCTTGCAATCCCAATTCGGGTTGTTTTGAGCCCAACATGCTTTCATCTGTGTTTTCGATTTGAATGGCATCTTCTGGTTGTTTTGGTGTTCGTAAATCTACCTTTGAAATTTCATTAGAATTAACTAATTTTTTCATTGGGGTTCTTTTCTTTTGTAATTTAAAGTCCCCCTCTTGTTTTACTTGTTCTGACATAATATGATAATATAAAATTGGTTAATGTATTCTTATTGTGGACCGAACTGTGATAAATCGAATCCATCTTCACTACTTTCAAAATCTTTTGGTAATGAATTATTTTTTCTTTGATCTATTAATTCTGATTGTTGTGTAGCTTGTATCTTTGTTCTCTGATCTTTACGATCTTCTGCCTGTGCTTGTTTTTGTTGTGCAATACCTAATTGTAATTGAGCAAGTTGCATATCGTATTCAAACTTTTGAGCCATTTTTTGTTTCTCAATCATTAACTCTTGTTGCATTCTTTGTATTTCAAATTGAGATTTAGATTGCAATATTTGAATTTCTGTTTGCGCTAACGCTTGTTGCTTTTGTACTTCTGCTAATGCTGCTGCTTCTGACGCTTGTGCATTTGCTTGACCTTGTGCTGCAATATTTGCTTGTTGATTTGCTTGATCTCTTTCTAACTTTTTCTTTCTTTTATATTTTAAAGATTGATTAGCTAGTTTTAAATTCTTAATTTGTCTTAGATCAATTACATCTTCTAAATCAATTCCGCCTGATTGCAATGCAACTTGAATATTTTGTTCAAACTGGGCTTTGTCTTCTTCTTCAGGTTCTAACTCTAAGAATATACCAAAGTCATGCAAGTTTAAATTTTCTATTTCTTTTAGTGTTTCTACATTGGAAACAGATATACTTTCAATAAGCGCTTTTCGGGTTAATGGGAATTCTAATGAATCCTTAATTCTAAGCGCAATATTCTCACATAATCTTAATGTTAAGAATAAACTTGATTGTAATATATGACGTGTTGCGGTATTTGAACTTGCTGCTGCCATCTTTTGTAATCCAACTAAAGCATCTCTATCTGGCATACTACCATCTCTTGCTTCGTTTAATCCGGTTACATCACGTATCATTTGTAAGTAATACTGGTAAGTACTAATTAAAGAACTTATCTTAGCATTCCCTGACGATGTTTGTAATTCTTGGATTGGTACTTTGCCAGGATTTTGCCCACCATCTTGGGACATTGATCTACCAACAATACTACCTGTTTGAAAATACATATTTAACGCCTCTGCAGCATTATAGTTTGTACCATTACCTAAATCAACTTCGGCTAAGCCATCCACATCGACAAATACCCCATCTGGTACCATTCTTGATAGTACTTGTTGTAATTTTAAATGCGTTAATTGAATCATATCAGCAAATCCTGTTATACGACTCACTAATGACTCAATTCTTCCTTTATACATTCTAGGAGCACAGATAGTATAATTCATCTCTACTCTTGTAGTATCAGCAAATGGTCTAGTCATATTTTCAGCTAGTTCCCATTTAAGCATTCTTTCTAATCCTAATATTTTTGCACCTGAATACAATACCTCTATTGATCTTGATACTCTTTCAAAGTTATCATTTGCTGGAGGATTAAATGTGTCTGGTTTTTCAAGTGCTTTTTCTAATCCATTTTCGGTTTGTTTAATTTTAAAAACCTGATTAGAATATGTTTTATATTCAAAATATAATACTTGTACTGTATTATCGTTTGTATCAGCTCCGTAATAATTACGAGTATAGTTGGCATTACCTGGGAATTTTTCTATTTCTTTTAAATCTGCATCACTTAAATATGGAAATTCTTTTTTAAGCTCCTCTAAGGCAACAGATTTAACTTCCCCTACATAATATATATCTTCAAAGTTTGGATCCTCTGTATAAGAATAAACTAAGTTAGCAGGATCAACATACTCAACAACAACACCATTAGCTTCATTCCAGTTTGTTTTAGCTGCTCCAATACCTAATACAGTTAAATCATAATTGATTCTCCTATTAATTAAGGCATATCTATTACGATCTAATATTTGATTTATTACTTCTTCTTCTGCAATTTCAATTGCTTGCTTGTAATCTAATTGCAATTTAATTTCTAATTCTTCTTTTGTTTCAGGTAGTTCCTCAGGATTTGGTGTATTATATAGATTAACACCCAATTTAGATTGGATGCTTGCTAATAAATCCTTTGCCATCATATCTCTTATGATACTTTCAGCATACTTAGTTTTAGCTTGAACTGCTTCTGGATCTTCGGCATAAGCTTTAATCTCATAGTTCTTACTTGATATACCATTAACAACAATGTCTACAAACTTAGGTATAATAGGAATTGGTTTCCAATCTAAGTTAAGATATGACAGATCACCATTGATAGATAATTCATCTTTATATTTTTGTACAGATTGTTCACCTCTTGCATAAAGACGTAAATTATGAAAGTTTTGCCAGTTTGATCCCCATCTATTACCTACTCCGCCACCAACTCTATCTCCACGAAACCATTCGTTTTCAATAGCTCTGCCGACTAAAGCTCCGTATTCATAACTTTGTTTTTCTTCATCCGGTACCACCTGACTAGGGAAAGAACTATTATTGTTTGTATAAATCATCTATTATATTATTTTTGAACTATAACCTTCATTATTATATCTTTTAAAGTTTAAAGGAACTCTATCCTTTTGGAAGTTGCTAGTTGGTGTATACATATGTTTGTTACATGCCATTATAGCTAATCCAGAACTTATCGAAGCATCGTGCTTTGTTCTATCGTTTATATTGAATCTTGCCCAATCTTCTAATGTCTTTTGAAAATACATATCTCCATATGAATCTCCTAAATCCCCAACATGGTGTTCTATATAAGTTTCAATTGCAGCAGCATGTGCTTGTATAATATCTTGTCCTGAGTTTGGTATTCCGCCGATTTCTTTTTCAGCTGGAGACAACTTATTCCATACTTTGTCGGGTCTATTCATTGAAAACCCTCTGTAACCTCTTCTTTTAAAATGGTATAATAATCTTGCTTTGTTGTTCTCTGCAAGTATTGGCATACCATAAAATACACAAGCCATTAATACTTCTTCAAAAAATATTTCAGCCGTTTGAGGTCTTGCAATGTATTCTAAAAAGAAATGATTTGCTGGCACATCTTCCATTGAGAACTTGGTTAGTCCATGAAGAGCACCATTAGATCCTCTGTTGTCGACTGTTCCTGATATATCATAACTATCACAACCAAATGCCCCGCAGTGTTCATTACCAGGATACTTGTACCCATCCTTTATTATTACGCGGTTTTGCATATGTTTAGGTGGTACCCAAGAAATTAAGAATCTACCATCTTTGTTTGGATAAAAACTTACTCTTGTATCTAGCACGCCGTTGTCCCATTGGAAGTTACCACGTGTTAAAACACCTGAGTAACGCAGGTCTGCATTATAATCAATCTGTTCGTATATTTTTGTAAGATTAAACAATGATTGTTTTGTTTCATCCCTAAATGCGTGTTGTTCTGTTCTTGGAAATTGTCGGTAGTATTCGTTTAGACCATCTGAATCTGATTTTAAACCATCAACTTCATTCTGCCAGTGTTCAATAACACCTATTTCAATTTCGTTTCCGTCGATTCCTTTAACGGGTCTTTCCGGAGTGTGGAAGACAGGTAAGCCATAAGTATCAATGAATCCCTCGTAGGACCATTCCATAGGTATGAACAAACTATATAATCCTGAACTAGTCTGTCCATTGGCGTTTCTTTTCGTAACATCTGAATTGTAATAAAGTTTCTTAAAGTTTTCTCCTCCTTTATCTAAAGCATTTGAGGTTGAACCCATCATACACTTACCAATAATACGACTACCTAATCTTAAACAAGTTTTAGTAACCCTCCAGTTGTTTAATATATTGTCAGGTTTAAGCCATTTACCACTTTCATCATGAACTAAAAGTTTTAACTTTTCCCCATCATAAGAGTTATCCCCTGTATTTTTCCAGTCAATTGTTGTATCAAGACCATCAAGTTCTTCAGGGTTTTCATTATTATCTAATTTCTTTCTGGTAAACTTAGAAGCGGGCACTCTATATGCCAACTCTGTTTTAGGTCTATCCATACCATCTTGGATGGGTTTAAAGAAAAAAGGATAGTTGATTGATATTGGAACAACCTTATCGGTAAACATTGTTTTAGCATCTGCTCCTGATTTAGATAGTATACCAAATCTTGAGTCGCTTGATATTGTTGCTTGATTAACTAATTCCGCAGAGGACATAAATGAAAATCCAGAACGTCTATTCTTTAAATAAGACATTCCGTAACATCTGTAATCTGCTTTACAAGCTTCCCAAAATATAAAGAACAATCTATTTGATTCTCTGAAGTCTGGTGCACCAACATCTATCTTGCTCCATTGCAAGTACATATAATGCGTACCTGTTATATACGTAGGTATTCCATTACTATAAAATGAGAAGCCTTCATCTCTATGCTTAAATTCATTGTCAATGTAATCGTACCATTTCTCTTTAAATGTATCAGGGTATTTATTCCAATCAAATACATTTTTTATTTTAATTAATTCTTTAGGTACTTCTAATTGCTCCCAATATTGTAGTTCTTTCTTGTCGTTTCTTTTATATGAATTTTCTATTAGAGGTAAAGCAATCTTTAGATTTTGAATCTCATATATTTCACCAATCTTTCCAGTTTTACTTATAACAACCATGTCATGCTGCTTGTTATAACCGTATTTCCATGTTTTAAGTCTATTCTCTTTCTTTAAAACAGCTGGCTTAATATAATCAGGTAAGACTTTAAATAAAGTATTTTCGTACATTACTTGGATCTCCCTTCTGCGAAACCTTTAAACGTTTTTGCCGTTGGTTCTTTTTCGCTTTCTTCTAACATTCTTTCTTCTTCTTCAATCCTATTAAGGATCTCAAAAGCATCGAATATAGCCAGTTTCTTTGTGGCAGCAGCATTCTTTAATTTGTCAGCCGCTAAATCATCTTCTCCATTATCTAGGATAGCTTCTTCGGCAACTTTAATCAACTCAAGAACCGCTTTGTGCCCAGCTTGGACTATATTCCTCTTCGTTTCCTTTATATTCATATTTAATTACAATATCATTAGATTTCATACAATATAATCTCTGGCCTTCTATAATGAATTCAAATTCTCCAAAAGGAGTATAACCTACTAAGTCTCCAGGATTGATTTCGAGCTCTTTTAAAGAGTCGTTTCCATATTTTAATATACCAATAAGTTTACGCTCTTTATCAAGCTTTAAATGGTCTATATTTTTTAATGGTTTAATAAAACATCTGTCACCAAACGATTTCCATTCAGTGTCTGTTTTATACAAGTATATTTGGTCTGCACTGCAGAAATATAAATCTTCTTTAAAATAAGATCTACTGTTCTTTTGTTTACCCTTCATATCATAAAATCTTCTAAAAACATTATGATGTATGATTACGGTATCACCTACTTTTATATCTGTTTTATATGCTAATGGTATTGAAACTACCTCAGCAATATTGTTAACAGATTTAAAACTTTCTATCTTAGTATTTACTATTAATTCTTTACCATCAATATCAATACTATTTTCATACCTAGACCCCACAGGTTTAACTATGAAATCAAATACTCCATTCACTTTAATATTCTAAATCGTATTCGACTGAGATAGCCATGTTAGAATTAAATTTCTTCCACGGCATTACTTCGTCTTCTTTTTTAATATATATGTTATAAGAGTTATCATCCTGATCAAAAAGAATATGAGAGATCTCATGACCCCCATATACGCTTTGATTTAGCGAATAATGCATAGCGTCATTTTTATAATCTGCGCCAATACTTATCTTACGAATTACAGAATTCATTATTCTTCAATTGTTTTTTCTACGTCAGTATACGAACCATCTTCTATATTAATATTGATTGCCCCGTATTCTGCCTCTAATTCGCTTTTGAATTCCTCAATTGATTTATTCACTTCACCTAATTGGTGTAAGAACCCGTGCTTTTGAGATTCTAAAATTCCGATGTTTGTCAGTAAAGCTTGTAAATCTTTTTGTTGAGTTACAATTTTTTCTAATTGTTCTTTTGTAATCTGTTTTACTACTTCCATATTTATTTAATTTAATTGTTTATTATTTTATTTTATTATTCGCACCCACTAAATGCAGGTCCCTGAATTTGATATTCCACTTCAAAGGATTCTATTATACTTCCTAATGTTACACGTGTGTCAAAACTTGGACTATATACATAATCACCGTATGTATATAAATTAGAATTTACTAATTGCGTTGCTGCTCCGCTTGGTATCGCTTGATTACAACCTTGAATAATTTGATAGCGAACAAGTCCTCCTGGACAAGCAAAAAGCCCTGGTTGAATTTCACCTTGCTCATTAAATTGATAACCACCAATAGAATTTATTAATTCTGGCAAATTCCACTGACTCCCATTTGTGTATGGTATTGTTAATTCAGGGTCTCTGAACATATATGCTCCAGGTAAAAAATTTGAAGAAACAGAAAAAACTGTTCTTAAACTACCTATGCAATCTTTTATTTCAAAAGTATATATTTTATTCCTTGAACTTGAAGCCATTGGCCAACCCATTCCAATACCAATTCCAAATCCCATTAGTAAATTGCTATAATGTCAGACGCTGTAGTTAATCCATCGTCTCCTCTTTCCCATACATTGCTTACAATGATTGGTAAGAACGATGCGTCCGGTACGTTTTTAAACATAACTGGCGTTTCGCTACCAACAATGGTAACTACTAAATCCCCTCCCGTTCCTACATACAATGCCGCTGAATTTAATGGCTCTGGTTTTATGGGCGCTTTGGTTGGATCAGGATCAAGGCTTACTTGTAATCTAACATAATATCCATCGTAAAGACTTGTAACATTTCTTTTCTTAATGACTGAATCATCGTATGCCAATTCAGCAAAAATATTAGAATCATCCGTCCAAAACCCTGTATATTCACCTTGAGCTGACCAATTACCATCTTGATACACTGGACCCGGCAATGCAGTAAATCCAAAAGTATCTTCCCCTTGTTTATCTTGAGCATATAACCATAGAGTTGTACCTTCAACACTCTGCCCATCTTTAGCGGTTGGTATAGATTTTAATTTTAGTCCTAAATCCGGATTATACAGTTCTTGGGACATTTCAGTTAAAACACCTACTTCCCACATTCTATAGCCTTGACTATATAAATCAACATCTTGAACTGCAAATTTATTATATATTTTGCCGAACTTAGTAAAAGAATCATCAAAATTATAATACGCCCAACAAGGTTCATCAGAATCACAATAATCGCTCCATTCAGTTCGATTAGACGCTTTTGGAATTGCAACCCCATCTCTAAAGGTACTTACATTTAAATTTGTACTTGTAAAAGGTGCAATTTCCGTATTGCCATCGACTTGATATGATACATTTACATAACTACCGCCAGCAAATCCTTTAGGCGTTATTGCTACCGCTCTTGTTCCAAAATCTGGTTGATTACCGTATTGTCCCATAATTATTTTTTAAATATTTTATTGTATATTTTACTTTTGTTTTTTGTTCCAAGTTTAAATTCTAAAACAGTATTACCCGGAAAAGAATAATCTTCACCTGGTTCCATCAATTTAGAATTACCTTCATTATCAATACCCAAAACGGGGAAACCTACGTTTTTCATTGTGATTTCCCCGCTAGGTATTACATTATAAGGTCTATCTTTATCAGGACTATTTTTTTTATAACCTGTTGTTGATAGATTTTTCATTTAGCATTTTTTCATTTTTGCTGGAGTTTTATCCATCATTTTTGCTGGAGTCTTTTTATCCATCATTTTAGCAGGAGTCTTTTTATTCTTCATTGCTG
>Ga0209769_1000356_pt1 | contig 18291 bp, 12 predicted proteins | sample LauGreSuBDMM15DN_2_FD_187569 | JGI IMG/M metagenome (GOLD analysis project Ga0209769, IMG submission 187569) | Freshwater lake microbial communities from Lake Michigan, USA - Su13.BD.MM15.DN (SPAdes) (version 3) | ecosystem: Environmental > Aquatic > Freshwater > Lake | place: Lake Michigan, USA...
GTGGCGGACATTATACTTATAAAGACGGTGCCTATACTGAGCACATTGAGTTCTTTTCCCGTGATGCCAGCCGCGTTGGAGCATCACTCAGCTTCAAAGCCGAAATCAACAATGGTGAATGGCACCATTCTGGTTTGAGTTCCAAAGGCGATAAAATTCATGAGGTTTGGAGCAGGAAGTAGATTTTGACGGCTACTTCAAGCCAATCCCCAACTCTTTCAACTGAGATTCATCAATCGTAGATGGTGCATCAAGCATCACATCACGGCCTGAATTGTTCTTGGGGAAGGCGATGAAATCACGGATGCTTTCACTGCCGCCGAGGATGGAGCAGAGCCTGTCAAACCCAAAAGCAATACCACCGTGGGGCGGAGCACCGTATTCGAAAGCGCCCAGCAGGAACCCAAACTTGTGCAGGGATTCTTCCTCACTCATGCCAAGGGCGGCAAACATTTTTTCTTGCAATTCGCGCTGGAAAATCCTGATCGAACCTCCGCCAATCTCGTTGCCATTCAATACCATGTCATAGGCGTTGGCCTTGATCTGGGCATAGGGATGCGAAAGATAATTGGCTGCATCATGGATCAAAGGATCGTTGTCGATCATGGTCTGGATCTGTGATGGTTTGGGAGATGTGAACGGGTGATGCCTGGCTACCCAGCGGTTCTCTTCTTCTGCATATTCGAACAGTGGGAAATCAAGTACCCACAGCAATTTGAATTCATCTTCTTTGCGCAATCCCAGTTGCTTGCCCATTTCAAGCCTCAGCTCACTGGTGGCCTTGCGGGTCCTCTCCTCGGCTCCGGCCACGATAAGGATGATGTCACCTTTGTTGGCGCCAGAAGCTTCTGCAATGGCCCTCAAACGGTCTTCAGCATAGAACTTGTCAATGCTGCTCTTTAGGGTTCCATCCTCATTGTACCGGATGTAGGCCAATCCCTTCATGCCAATCTGAGGACGCTTTACCCATTCGGTCAATTCATCCAATTGTTTTCTGGTAAACGCAGCACCACCGGGTACTGCGATGGCCATCACGGATTCAGCCGCATCAAAAACAACAAATCCAGCATCATTGATCAGGGCTGAATGATCCTCCTTGTTGAAAAAAACGGTTGATGGTTTTTTCAAGGTGCAGATCTTCATGCCAAAACGGATATCCGGCTTGTCGTTGCCGAACTGCCACATGGCATCTTCCCAGGTCATGCGCTCCACTACATCTGTATAATCAATGTTCTTTACGTCCTTGAAAATTCGCTTGATCAGGGTCTCAAACATATTCAGGATATCCTCCTGTTCTACAAAGGCCATTTCACAGTCTATCTGTGTGAATTCAGGCTGCCTGTCAGCCCTCAAATCCTCATCCCTGAAACATTTTACAATCTGGTAATACCGGTCATACCCGCTCACCATCAAGAGTTGTTTGAAAGTTTGTGGCGATTGGGGAAGGGCATAGAACTGTCCTTGGTTCATTCTGGAAGGCACCACAAAGTCCCTGGCACCCTCTGGTGTAGACTTGATCAGGAATGGGGTTTCTATGTCCATGAATGCATTTTCATGCAGGAAATTTCTTGCAGAACGGTTGACGGCGTAGCGCAGTTCAAGATTCTTTTTGACTGCATTCCTTCTCAAATCCAGGTACCTGTATTTCATCCGAATATCATCACCACCATCAGTATCATCCTGTATGGTGAAGGGTGGTACGGCTGATTTATTCAAAATGGTGAATTCGCTGATTTCAATTTCAACCTCTCCTGTTGGGATGGTGAGGTTCTTGTTGCTACGCTCAATGATATTACCCTTGGCCTGCAAAACAAATTCCCTGCCCAAGGGATTTTCATCCAGCTGTTGGTTGAATCCTTCATTGAATACCAATTGGGTGATGCCGTAGCGATCGCGCAGGTCTACAAAGGTGATGGCGCCAAATTTCCTGACCGTCTGCACCCATCCTGCCAACGTCACTGATGAACCTGCGTGCTGGAGCCTGAGTTCTCCGCATGTATGAGATCTGAACATATAGATTGATTTGTTGAGGCCTTAATAAAGCATTCAAAGATACTTCAAGGACTGCATTTTTGGCCAGATTAGTTGTGGCCTTTGGCTTCCATTTCTTCGATTACCTTTTTTGTCTGTTGCTGGACCTGTTCTTCCAGCCCCGGTTTGTGCATGTATACCAGGTAATAATATCCAAGGATCGACAATCCAATGCCAAAAGGCAAAACAGAGAATTGCCGTAAACCATACGACCCAATGAGGTTGACATCCCAGCCAAAAAACTCGCCAATCATCCAGGTACAGTTGGCCGTTATCCAGAAGTCGATGGCAAGGTTATGCAACAATTCCCCTGTTATTTTACGGGTATGCCAGGTAATCAAGATGGCCACCAAGAGGGTAGGAATGATCATGATCAAGGCAGGAAGCTTGAGGTTCAATGCCCAGCATGCATCCTTGATCAGCCACAGTAAAATGTGGAGGTTTTCGACCTTTCTGAATTTATAAGGAATATGATAAAGAGGAGGCTTGCTCATGGTCGTCGTCGGAAAATTATTTTACTGCCATTGCTGCTGCCATGGTCTTGCCAATGTCAGCAGGGCTGTCTACCACATGGATGCCGCACTCGCGCATGATTTTCATTTTGGCTTCTGCAGTATCATCATCACCGCCGATGATGGCACCTGCATGGCCCATTCTTCGGCCTGGAGGTGCAGTTTGGCCTGCGATGAATCCTACAACAGGCTTGGTGCCATGTTCTTTGATCCAGCGTGCCGCTTCGGCTTCCATGCCACCACCAATTTCTCCGATCATGACAATACCATGGGTTTCAGGATCATTCATCAGCAATTCAACCGCATCGCGGGTGGGGGTTCCAATGATGGGGTCGCCACCAATTCCAATGGCTGTGGTTACGCCAAGACCGGCTTTAGCGATCTGGTCTGCCGCTTCGTATGTGAGGGTACCTGATTTTGAAACGATACCAATATTGCCTTTTTTGAAGATGAAGCCCGGCATGATGCCCACCTTGCATTCATCAGCAGTGATAACACCAGGACAGTTCGGCCCAATCAGCCTTGTTGTCTTGCCCTGGAGATAATTTTTAACCTTGACCATGTCTTGCACCGGAATACCCTCTGTGATACAAACCACTAAGGAAATCCCTGCTTCTGCCGCTTCCATGATGGCATCTCCGGCAAATGCTGGGGGTACAAAAATGATGCTTACATCCGCTCCTGTTTGTTGAACAGCGTCTGCAACGGTATTGAAAACCGGCCTGTCAAGATGGGAGCTTCCTCCTTTTCCAGGAGTAACGCCACCTACAACCTGTGTGCCGTATTCAATCATTTGTGTTGCATGAAATGTACCTTCAGTACCGGTAAAACCCTGTACAATTATTTTGGAAGACTTGTTCACTAAAACTGACATGGTAAAGATGTTTATTTTGGTGGGGCGAAGATAATAAAAAGAGGCGATGGAGCCGGTACAGATCTGTGGAATGTTTAAATAATATCGGTGGCTGTTTGTCCGAAGGAGAGGTCTAGCCATTCAGCAGTTGGTCCATGTTCCTTTTTTCATCAATTTTCCCGCTTACTTCCAGCATTCTCATGTCTTTTGCATCCTTCAAAAAATCTGATGCAAAGATGAAGCTGTTCAATTTTTCGTTTTTGCTGAAGATGATTTCTTTGCTGTTTCCTTCCCATTCTTTTTTGCCCTGGTACATGTAAAGAATCCTGTCGCCAATCTCCATCACACTGTTCATGTCATGGGTATTGATGACGGTGGTGATATTGTATTCTGTGGTGATTTCCCTGATCAGTTTATCGATTACAAGGGATGTTTGTGGATCAAGGCCTGAATTGGGCTCGTCACAAAAAAGATATTGGGGATTGAGCACGATAGATCTTGCAATACCCACCCTTTTTTTCATTCCTCCACTGATCTCTGCTGGAAACTTTTTGTGGGCGCCGTTCAGGTTTACCCGGTCCAGCACCATGTCAACCCTTTTCTGTTTTTCAGCCCTGGTATCATGGCTGAACATGTCCAAAGGAAACATGATGTTTTGCTCAACGGTCTTGCTGTCAAAAAGCGCAGATCCCTGAAAAAGCATGCCGATTTTTCTTCGCATTATTTTTTTTGCTTCAGCATTCATGAGGCTGAAATTCTCGCTATCATACATGATTTCGCCGGCATCAGGGGTAATCAATCCGACCAGGCATTTCATCAAAACAGTTTTTCCACTGCCACTTGCACCAATGATCAGGTTGCATTTCCCTGTTTCAAATTCAGCTGAAACGCCCTCTATGACTGGTTTGTCAGAAAATCCCTTGGCTATATTGTTGATGGATATCATGGTTCAGTTTTAAAGGAGTACTGCAGCCAATACATAGTCTGCCAGCAGGATGATGATACAACTGGACACTACTGCCGTTGTACTGGCCCTTCCAATTTCCAGTGCACCGCCTTTTACATAGTAGCCAAAATAGGCGGGGATGGCAGTAATAATAAAAGCAAAAGTATAGGCCTTAACCAAGGCAAATTGGACATTGTAAGGAACAAATGCTTCTACCAACCCACGGTCAAAAACTTCATGGGGTAAAATGCCCGTTAATTCTCCCACAAAACGCCCACCCCAGATGCCCAGGGTCATGGCAAGGATAACGAGCAGGGGAATGGTAATCAGTGCCGCTAAAATTTTGGGTAAGATGAGGTAGGCTTTGGTATTGATACCCATGATTTCCAAGGCGTCTATTTGTTCACTGACCCGCATGTTGCCCAGTTCGCTTGAGATTTTGCTGCCTACAACACCGGCCAACACCACACAGGTAATGGTGGGTGCAAATTCAAGGATGACAGTGTCGCGAACAATCTGTGCAATGACAGAACGGGGGATGATTGGGCTTATAAACTGGTAGGCAGTTTGAAGCGTTGACACTGCGCCAATAAACACAGCAACGATGCTGACGATCCCCATGGAACCAATGCCCAGCTCCACACATTGGTGCATCAATTCCTTCCAATACATTCTCCAGTTCTCAGGCTTGGTGAACATGCCTTTGAGCATCAAAATAAACTCTCCAAACCTTGTGAATATTTTCATGGTTTGACGGCTTTCTTCATTTTATATTGTGCATCAATTACAGCGATCATCACCATGTTCAGTATGCTTCTGGTTGATGAGCCGAGTTGTAATACATGTATTGGTTTTTTCAACCCCAGCAGTACAGGTCCAATGGCATCCGCTTCGCCAACTTCCTGCAACAGGTTGTAGGCTATGTTGCCCGCACTGAGGTTCGGGAAAATCAAAGTGTTTACATTTCCATTGTCCACCAGTTCGGAGAAAGGATAATTCTCCCGCAGGATTTCCTTGTTGAAAGCAACAATGCCTTGCACCTCTCCATCAACAATCAGGGATGGATTTTTTTGTTTTACAATGACCCTTGCATTGCGAACAGTAACGGCTTCGGGCGTATCACTGCTGCCAAAGTTTGAATAACTCAACATCGCAATCCTTGGTGTGATACCCAGGCTTTTCACTTCTTTCGCCACCAGCAGGGTAATGTCTGCCAGCTCCTCTGCTGTCGGATTGAAGTTAACCGTGGTATCTGCAAGGAACAATGGACCTTTTTTGGTGAGCATGATATACATGCCTGCAATTTTCTTTACATCATCTTCTGTTCCTATGATTTGAATCGCTGGTCTTATGGTATCTGGGTAGTTTTTGCTCAAGCCGGATATCATGGCGTCTGCATCTCCGGTTTCTACCATCATGCAACCAAAATGGTTGCGGTCTTTCATGAGCTTGCCCGCTTCATATTTGTTGATGCCCCTGCGTTGTCTTTTCTGGAAAAAGATATCTGCATATTCCTGGCGTTTTTTGAGCACCACCTCACTTTTGGGGTTGATGATGTCCATGCCTTCAATGATGATGTTGTTGATCTCTGCAATGTCATGGATGATGTCAGGATTTCCCAACAGGATGGGAATGGCAATGCCCTCGTCAAGTGCGATTTGCGCGGCTTTCAACACTTTTGCATTTTCGGCATCAGCAAATACAACCCGCTTGGGATCTTTTCTGGCCTTGCTTCCTAACGCCCTGATCAGTTGGTTATCAATACCCAACCGCTTGTTCAATTCAATTTCGTAAGCATCCCAATCGGGGATGGATTTTTTAGCAACACCACTCTCCATGGCAGCCTTTGCGACAGCAGGGGAAATGGTGCTGATCAGCCGGGGGTCCAATGGTTTTGGTATGATGTAATTGGGGCCAAAGGCGATGGCGGATTCGTTGTAAGCCATGTTGACAATATCGGGCACAGCCGTTTTGGTGAGTTCCGCAAGTGCCTTGACCGCTGCCAGTTTCATGGCCTCATTGATTTGTGTGGCCCTGACATCCAGTGCGCCCCTGAAAATATAGGGGAAGCCCAAAACATTGTTTACCTGGTTGGGATAATCGGACCTTCCCGTTGCCATGATGATGTCTGTTCTGATAGAAGTGGCATCTTCCCAGGTGATTTCAGGATCAGGGTTGGCCATCGCAAAGACAATTGGTCTTGGGGCCATTTTTGCCACCATTTCCTTGGTAACCACATTTCCCTTGCTCAAGCCGATGAATACATCAGCACCATCGAAAGCTTCATCCAGGGAAAGATCTTTCCTGTCAACAGCGAACCTTGATTTTCTTTCGTCAAGATCAGTACGGTCTTTTCTGATCAACCCTTTTGAATCAAACATCCAAATGTTCTCTCTTTTGGCACCCAGTGCTTCGTAAAGGTCTATACAGGCCATGGCAGCAGCGCCCGCACCATTGACGAGGATGATGATTTCATCAATCTTTTTTTCTTGCAGCTCCAGTGCATTCAGCAGTGCTGCAGCACTGATGATGGCTGTACCATGCTGATCGTCATGCATGATGGGAATGTTCATTTCTTCCTTCAGCCTTTGCTCAATATAAAAACATTCTGGAGCCTTGATGTCTTCGAGGTTGATACCACCAAAGGTGGGTTGCAATGCCTTGACAATCTCTACAAATTTAACTGGATCTTTTTCGTTGATCTCAATATCAAAAACATCGATATCAGCAAATATTTTGAAAAGCACGCCTTTCCCTTCCATCACAGGTTTGCTAGCCTCAGGCCCAATATCGCCAAGGCCGAGTACAGCAGTTCCATTGCTGATTACCGCCACCAAATTGCCTTTGGCCGTGTATTTATAAACATTTTCAATGTCACGGAAAATTTCCATGCAGGGTTCTGCAACCCCCGGAGAGTAAGCCAAAGAAAGATCCCTTTGGGTTTTGGCCTCTTTCGTTGGTATCACTTCAATTTTTCCAGGCCTTCCCTTTGCATGGTACTCAAGGGCCTGTTCTCTTCTCAAATCTTTTTTTTGCATAAATTATTTTTAGTCATTTCAACCTCTCTCACCCCTTCACCCCCAAATACGCCATCATCGCCATGCCAGTTTGAATGGCAGATTCATCAATGTTAAAGGTGGGTGTATGAACGCCAGATACAATGCCCATGGCCTTGTTGCCTGTGCCCAATCTGTAAAAACATCCCGGTATTTTTTGTGAATAGTAACCAAAATCTTCTGCACCCATGCTCAATTCCGTTTCTTCCACCATTTCAGTGCCGATCATTTCTTCTGCCAATGACCTAGCATGTTGGGTCAGTGCATGATCATTGACAACAGAAGGATAACCTATGCTGATCTCCAATTCCACTTCCGCACCGCATGCCTTGCCTACGTGCGCTACAATCTCCCGGATGCGGCGATGGGCTTCAAAACGCCAGCCTTCATCCATGGCCCGGAAGGTCCCCATCATTTTCAATTCCGATGGAATTACGTTGGTTGTATAGCCTCCCTGCATGGAACAAATCGACAAAACGGAAGGAGAGAAGGGGTTGTTGTTTCTGCTGACTACCTGTTGCAAAGCAACCACAATCTGTGAGGCAGTGAGCACGGTATCCGCTGTCAGGTAAGGTTTTGCTGCATGGCCACCCTTGCTCCTGACCGTGATGTAGAGTTCATCGGCACTGGCCATCACTTTTCCGGAGGCAAAACTCATTTTTCCAATGTCCAATTGCGGATGCACGTGCAATCCATAGATGGCTGATGGGGCTGGGTTTTCAAGCACCCCTTCATTGATCAGCAAGCTGGCCCCGCCTGGGTTTTTTTCTTCTCCAGGTTGGAAAATAAGTTTTACAGTTCCATCCCATTCATTCCTCAATTCATGCAGCATACGGGCTGCTCCCAACAGGCAGGTGGTATGCACATCATGGCCACAGGCATGCATGATACCAGGGATGGTGGATGCATACGGCACATCATTCTTCTCCTGGATGGGCAAGGCATCCATGTCAGCCCTAAGGGCAATGACACGGTCTGATCGGTTGCCCTCAATGATTCCAATGACACCCGTTTCGGCCATCACTGTGAAGGGGATTCCGAGATGGGTGAGGTGGTCGCGGACAAATTTTGACGTATTGTATTCTTGGTAACTCAGTTCAGGATGGGCATGCAAATGCTGCCGGATAGCGCGGTATTCCTCAAAGTATTGGGCAGATAGCTGTTTGATTTTTTCTCTCAGCATGTTGAATAGGTTAAAAATTTTCTGCTTCCTGTTTTTCTCCCTTCACCTCCACCTGTGATGGAATGATGATGAGGTTCTCTCCAAATTCCAGTACCAAGTCCTTTTTCATCAGCTCTGCTTCCTTCATCATTCTGAAGTTACCGAATTGCAATTTGAAATTAGGGGATTGGTAAAACAGGTATGATTTTTGGTCTGGGTATATTTTCAATAACCTTGATTTGGCATCTATGGCAAAATCCCGTTTGTTTGTACTGATTACCAGAATCCTGAATCCTGGTTCAAGTGTTGTTCTGACCCTTAATGCCTGTTTGTTCAGTTCAATTTGTTTGTCTACCAGCTTGTCAACCCTTGGATCTCTCTTCACATAAGGACTTTTGGCAAATTGCGCCTGTGCTGATACACAGAATGCCATCACCAGTACCAGAAGATAGAAATAGAGTTGTCTGAACATGTTTTACTATTAATGGTGTTCGCTTACGCTGCGTCACGACCATGACAGGCCTTGAATTTTTTTCCACTGCCACAAGGACAAGGATCATTCCTGCCAACTTTGGGTCCAACCCTCACCGGTTCCTGTTTTGATGCCTCAGCGGGATCATGGTATTCATTGTCTCCCTCAGCCAATTCAGGAGCGCCCGATGCAGACAGTTCATCCTTCCTCACTTTCATCCTGCTCATGTCTGTTCTGCTTTCCCTGCCTTCTTTTAATCCAGCCCCTGAATGTTCAACAGGAAGTGAGGCATGGCAAAGGAATGAAGCGATGTCCTTGTTCACTTCGGCATCCATTTCAGAGAACAACTGGAAAGCAGTTTGCTTGTAAATAACCAGTGGATCTTTCTGCTCATACACAGCGGTTTGCACGCTTTGCTTGAGGTCATCCATCGCCCTGAGATGCTCTTTCCAGGTATCATCAATGATGGCAAGGGTGATGGTTTTTTCAAGGGAGGATACCAATTCCATGCCCTTGCTGCTGATGGTCTTGTCCAGGTTGGTCAGCGCATTGATGGTCTTTTTGCCATCTGTGAAAGGAACCACCACATTGACAATATGGTTGCCTTGTGTAATGCGAACATTCTGGAACACAGGCAATGATTGCTTGGCCAACAGTGATTTTTTGGCCGTATAATGATCGATTGATTCTTTGTACAACTGTTCTGTCAGTTCGTTGGTATTCCCTTTTTCAAGCGCTTCCTTGGAAATAGCGGTTTCTACACTGAAGTGCAGGATGGCAGAAAGCTTGAAACCCTCATGGTCATTGCTTCCTGTAAATTGGTTGACGATATTTGCTGCAACAGCATAATAGGCATTGTCGAGGTCAAGGGCCAGCCTTTCTCCAAAAAGTGCATGCTGTCTTTTCCCATAAATAACACTGCGCTGCTTGTTCATCACATCATCATATTCAAGCAAACGTTTTCTGATGCCAAAGTTGTTTTCCTCCACTTTTTTCTGTGCACGCTCGATGCTTTTTGTGATCATGCTGTGCTGGATCACTTCCCCTTCTTTATAACCCATCCTGTCCATCAGGGACGCAATGCGGTCACTTCCGAACATGCGCATGAGGTCATCTTCCAAGGAAACATAAAATTGAGATGATCCCGGATCACCCTGACGACCTGCCCGACCCCGCAGCTGCCTGTCTACACGACGGCTTTCATGTCTTTCCGTACCGATGATGGCAAGGCCTCCTGCTTCTTTCACGCCAGGCCCCAGTTTGATATCTGTTCCCCTTCCCGCCATGTTGGTGGCGATGGTTACATTGCCTGCCAAACCAGCTTCAGCCACCACCTGGGCTTCCTTGGCATGTTGTTTGGCGTTCAATACATTGTGTGGGATTTTTTTCTGTTGCAACATCCTTCCCAACAGCTCAGATACTTCCACGGAGGTGGTCCCCACCAGAATGGGTCTTCCTGCTTCCCGCAGTTGTTCAATCTCATCAATGACCGACTTGAATTTTTCGCGCTTGGTCTTGAACACCAGGTCTTCCTGGTCTTTTCTGGTCATTTGCAGGTTGGTTGGAATGTTGACCACATCCAACTTGTAAATGTTCCACAATTCCGCTGCTTCTGTTTCTGCTGTTCCGGTCATACCGGCCAGCTTATGGTACATCCTGAAATAGTTCTGAAGGGTAACCGTGGCATAGGTTTGGGTGGCTGCTTCAATCTTCACATTTTCCTTGGCTTCAATGGCCTGGTGAAGCCCGTCGCTGTACCTTCTTCCTTCCATGATCCTGCCCGTCTGCTCGTCAACAATCTTGACAGCACCGTCCATGACCACATATTCAATATCCTTGTCAAAGAGGGTATAGGCTTTCAGCAATTGCTGTACAGTATGGATCCTGTCTGCCTTGGAAGAATAATCCTGCAGCAGGGCCTCTTTCATGGCCAGTTTCTCATCTGCGGTTGTAGTGGCCTTTTCAATTTCCGCAATGGCAAGGCTGAGGTCGGGGAGCACAAAGAAATTGGGATCATCACCGCCTTTGGTGATGAAATGCAATCCCTTATCCGTCAGTTCTACCTGGTTGTTTTTTTCGTCAATGTGGAAGTACAACTCCTCGTCTACCTCAGGCATGTGTTTTTGCTGTTCTGCCAGGTAATAGTTTTCTGATTTTTGGAGTTTTACCTTGATGCCTGGTTCGCTCAGGAACTTGATGAGGGCCGTATTTTTAGGAAGTCCGCGGAATGCCCGCATCACCTGGAGCCCACCTTCCTGGGGGCCATCCTTTCCTTCTGCAATCAGTTTTTTGGCATCTTGCAGGGATTTTAACACCACCTGTTTCTGTACTTCTACCAGTTGCTGGATCTTGGGTTTGTGGATATGGAATTGCTGGTCATCCCCTCTTGGGACAGGGCCTGAAATGATCAATGGTGTTCTGGCATCATCAATCAACACGCTATCTACCTCATCCACCATCGCAAAATGGTGTTTGCGCTGTACCATCTCATCTGGAGAGTGCACCATGTTGTCCCTCAGGTAATCAAATCCAAATTCATTGTTGGTGCCATAGGTAATATCCGCCTGATAGGCCTTTCTTCTTGCATCTGAGTGGGGTTGGTGCTTGTCTATGCAATCCACAGTCAATCCCAACCATTCAAACAAAGTACCATTCCATTCAGAGTCACGTTTGGCCAGGTAATCGTTAACAGTAACAATATGTACACCTTCCCCGGCAAGTGCATTGAGGTAGGCGGGCAGGGTTGAAACCAGGGTTTTACCCTCTCCGGTGGCCATCTCTGCAATTTTACCTGAGTGCAAAACGGCGCCACCAATCAACTGCACATCGTAGTGAACCATGTTCCAGTTCACCAGGCTTCCTGCGGCCATCCAGCTGGTTTTGAAGATAGACTGGTCTCCTTTGATGGTGATATAGTCTTTTATCACCCCCAGTTCGCGGTCAAGCGCGGTAGCGGTAGAGGAAAGTTCTTCATTTTCCTTCAAACGCCGACCGGCCTCTTTAACAGCAGCGAATGCTTCAGGGAGGATCTCTTTTAAGGCATCCTCAATCTTTTCGTTGCGTGTTTTTTTAAGTGCGTCAACTTCTTTGTACAAATCGTCCTTTCCCAGGATGTCTTCAACGGGAAGTTGATCTGCCTGCTCGGTTAATGCATTGATATTGTTGTCGATTTCAGCCAGTGAAACCTTGATTCTTGCCTTGAATTCGCTTGTTTTTGACCTGAGGGCATCGTTGCTCAGCGCCTGGTAGGAGGCAAAATGTTCATTGATTTTTTGAACAAGCGGACGAATTTCCTTTACGTCTTTCTCTGATTTGCTGCCTCCGAATAATCCTGATATGAGTTTAAACATGTTCTTCTGTTCTTGCTAAGGGCCAAAATTAATCCTTTTTGACCACTTGTTGACCCACCCTTGCCGCCCTGAAATTTAATTATTCAAGAGAGGTTAATTTGTTTTAACAATTTTTGACCGAAGGTGTTTAAGTACCTTTGGCATCCAATTCCACGAATACAAACATATGAGCAGAATATTTAAGTTGATTTTAGTCCTATTAACGTTTTCTTTCAGTGCTTTTTCACAAGATGGCTTTCAGGTCAACGGCCGTTTGGTTGATACCCTGGGCAATCCTATCGCAAGGGCTACCGTGGGTGTGTACATCGCTGGGGCCCAAGATACCATCAAGACAGTGTCCAATAATGTTGGTTTTTTCCTCGTAAAGGGAATCCCCCAGCGCAAATTTGTGCTGATGGTTACCAGTGTCGGGTACGGCACCAACCTCAAAGCGCTTGCGATCCCAGAGGGTGAAGAGGTATTGAAACTGGAGAATTACAAGTTGTATCCAGAATACAGCTCATTGCAAGAGATTGTCATTTCCACTCCTCCCATCATTGTAAAAGAAGATACAGTAGAATACAAGGCGGATTCTTTCAGGATGAAGCCGAATGCCATGGTGGAAGACCTGTTGAAAAAAATGCCGGGCATTGAGGTGGATAAGAACGGAAATATCACCGCACAGGGCAAATCAGTGAGCAAGGTAAGGGTAAATGGAAAGGATTTCTTCAGTGGAGATCCCAAAGCAGCAACCCAACAATTGTCAGCTGATATGATTGACAAGGTTCAGGTAATCGACGATTATGGAGACCTGGCCAATATTTCTGGTATCAAGGATGGTGAGCCAGACAAGATCATCAACCTTCAATTGAAAAAAGACCGGAACAAGGGAATTTTCAGCAGAACCTCAGTTGGAGCAGGCTCCAGCGACAGGTATGCCCTGGGTACCAATGTCAACTTTTTCAACAACAACAAGCAGGTTTCCGTGTTTGGCGGCGCCAACAACAACAATACCAGCACCTTTAATTTTGATGGCAGTGGCGGAGGTGGAAGCTCCAGCGGCGGTGGCCGTGGATTTCAGGTAAGGGTTGGCGGAAACACCCAAGGTGGTTTCGGCGGTGATGAGGGGTTGAGGATTGCCAATTCACTGGGGGTTAATTTTAGGAATGACCTTGCCGATAAAAAAGGTTCCGTTTATGGCAACTACAGTTATTCCACCCGAGAGACGGATGTGCAGCAAGATGTTGCCTCACAGAATTTCTTTCAGAACACCAAATTCCTGAACCACCAGGCAAGCTCATCCCTCAGCAATTCCAAGAGCCACAGAGCATCCCTCAATTTTGAGTGGAACATTGACTCTTTTAATTATGTCAAATTCATTCCTGAGTTTACCACAAGGGCCTCCAACAGTGCCTCAAGTTCATTGTTTGACTATATCCGCAACAACCTGGATACAACCAGCAAGGGCAGCAATACCAACAAATCAACCTCAGTTGCACCCAATTTCTCTGGGAACTTATTGTTTAACCACAAGTTCAGGAAGCCCGGCAGAAACCTTTCTGTGAACATCAACGGTGGTTATAATTCAACCGATGGAGATGCCAATAAAATCAATGTTACCAACAACTATTTGCCGGTTAAATCCACCAATATTCTCCACCAAAACGTTTTCACAGACAACAATGCCGATAATTTCAGCATCCGGTTCAACTACTCTGAGCCTTTGATGAAAGGGCGTTACCTTGACCTGATTTACCAGTATGGCCAGTCCTTCAACAGCAACGACAGGGCCACCTACGTCGTGGATCCACAAGGATTGGAAACCTTCTCTACCTCCCTCAGCAATGCATTTGAAACAGATTTCTTGAGGCAGCGCATTGGTGCCAACCTTAGGACTGTGAAGAAAAAGTACAATTATACCATTGGTGTAAATGCCCAGCCCATCAACCAAAAAGGTTACTCTGTTTCCCGCGACAGTTCATATACACCCATCAAAAGGGTCAACATGCTGCCATCTGCCAACTTCGCATATAACTTTACAAGGAACAAGACCCTGCGTTTCTTCTACAATGGCGATGCCAACCAGCCAAGCTTCACACAGCTTCAGCCAGTCAAGGATATTTCCAATCCGCAGTACCAAACATTGGGTAATCCCTTGTTGAAGCCTTCTGTGGCGCACATCTTCAGTACATCTTTCAATAACCTGAACTTCCTGACGGGTCAAACCTTCTTTGTAGGAGCCAATTACAATTTCACCAACAACCAGATCGTCAACAACACGAGCAGGGTGGGTGGTAACGGAAGCCAGCTCACCACGTTTGAGAATGTAGACGGCAACTATACGGTGAGTGGATTTTATAATTTCAGCAAGCCCTGGAAGAACCGTACCTATATTATCTCGTTCAACGGAACAGCCGCACTGAACAACAACATATCATTGATTGATGGCCAACGCAATTTGGCCAAGAACCTGCTTTTGGCCCAGGGTATTAAATTTGAGTTCAACTGGAAAGACTGGTTGGAGATTGATTTTGGTGGAAGGTATGGTTTGAACAGGGTCAGGTATACCTTGCCAGGGCAGCAGAATGTTGATTATGGCAGCTGGACCCTCACCAACAACATGCGCATCGACATCCCTGGGGGATGGGTATTGAGGAGTGATCTGGAATACATCATCAACCGCGGACTTTCCTCCAGCGTGAACCAGAACATTGCCTTGTTGAATTCTTCCTTCGAAAAAACCATTTTCAAGAAGAAGAATGGCATATTCAGGATATCAGGATACGATATTTTCAAGCAGAATACCTCGATTGCCCGAACCATCAACGGAAACAACATTGTGGATACCCGCGTCAACAGGCTTACCCGCTATTTCATGATGACCTTTATTTACAGGTTCAACAAATTCAGTGGGGCCCAAACCAGCGGCAGTACACCATCCGGTGGGATGATGCGTACCGAAGTCAAGTCGTTTTAAATTATTATCTCAATGTGTAGTAGTCTGGTTTTCAGGCTACTACACTTTTTTTTTATTTTTTGTTGCGAAAACTTGCATTAAACAAAAAGGGAACCTACATTTATATGTGGGTTCTACGCTTATTTTTACAACCCACAACACCAATACCTACGTAAATTCCTGAAATCCAGGATTGTTTCCTTTCCCAAGGCAACGCTTCTACTTCGTCCAATTATTACCGAAAATCCGTACCAAAATCCTCCTGATCCTCTCGAATTTCCTCCAATCCACTTTTCCTTTTTGAAGAATCATTTTTTCATCCCAACAAAAATGATTTTATGAAACTTTTTTTATCATTGCTCACATTTTTTACTTTAATAGTTGCTACTTCATTTTCACAAAATCCTGATGGTGCTATTCCTTTAGTTTCTTTCACAACTGTGCAAACTGCAAGTTATACAATTCCACCAACAAACGGTAGCACTATAATAACCTCAGTTTTGGTTAGAATTTGGGGTGGAGGTGGTGATGGAAAAGGTAATGGAAACAATAGATATGGTGGTGGAGGTGGTTCGTTTGTTACATTCGTAATACCTAAATCCCGTCTCGATATCTCCCGTTCATTAACCATTACAGTGGGTGGTAATGAGGTAAGTTCTGTAGTTGTACATAATACTTCACCAACTGTAACATTCATTGCTAATGCTGGTATTACTGTAAATAAAGGTGCTTCAATTACTAACCCTAACGTTAATTATACTCAATTTTTTAGCTACTCTGGCGGAGAGGGATCCTATCCAACACCTGATAATAACTTAAACGGTGCTGGTGGTGGATCAGGAAAATTAAATTTCGCTGGTGGTGATGCGGCTGCATATATTGCTGGTGCAGGACAGACCGCTACTTTCGGTACTGGGGGTACTGGTGGTAGTGGAAGTAACGTTGGACTTTTCCCAGGTGGCGGTGGATCAGGAAGTGCTTTTGGAGCTATAGGCGCTGTTTACATATATGATTTTTCAACAGGTGCTCTCCCCGTAACGCTCTCTTCTTTCACCGCCAAGCAAACCACAGACAACAACGTATCTCTTGCCTGGATCACATCTTCAGAAAGCGTGAACAAGGGTTTCAGCATCGAGCGTCAGGAAGATGGCAGTGGTAAGTTCCAGTCTCTTGGATTCATCGCTTCAAAAGCAGAAGGTGGAAACAGCCAGACTACACTTGCCTACAGCTTCAAGGATGTAACTGCAAAGAACGGAACCAACATGTACCGCCTTGTTCAGGAAGACCTTGATGGCAAAAAGACCTACAGTGAAGTGCGTGTGGTGAAATTGAATGGTCAGTCTGTATCCATGGTGTTCCCTAACCCGAGCAATGGTGCGGTAAACATCAGCAGGACTGCTGACGGAAAGAAAATGAATATTCAAGTAATCGATCAGTCTGGTTCAATCATCAGGCAGTTAAGCAACATCACCGATGCCAATTACAAACTCAATATTCAAAAATCTGGTGTATACTCCATCAAAATGACCTACCCTGAAACGGGCGAACAATCCATCCAACGGATCGTTGTCCAAAAATAAGAGGCCGGGGTTTTTTACCCCCAGCCACAACCAATAGAATCATACTACCATTCTAATGGATGAAAAGCTCCCACTTTACGGTGGGGGCTTTTTTTATGGGTTACGCGTTATGAGTTATGTGTTTTGGGTTAAACAGCCCAACCCACAACTCAGAACCCACACCATAACTCAAATTTCAAATTGTTTATCTTGCTGCGAAATAAAAACAAGTGGATTCACTTACTCATATTGTATTAGGTGCCTGCATCGGAGAAATTATTCTTGACAAAAATGCAGGACGCAAGGCCATGTTGTGGGGAGCCTTGGCCAACAGTGTTCCGGATATCGATTTTATTGCAGGCATGTGGATGCCTGTTTCTACTGAGTTGCTGGCACACAGGGGGATCACCCATTCCTTTCTGTTTGCCATCATCAGCAGCTTTTTCCTGGCCATTGTTGCCGCCAGGTGGCACAAGGCTGAACCCATCAGCCTGCGAAAATGGTTCTGGTTTTTTCTGATTGAAATTGCCTGCCATCTTTTGTTGGATGCCATGAACAACTACGGTATTGGTTGGTTTGAACCTTTCTCCTCTACCAGGATAGCCTTCAATGTTATCTATGTGGCGGACCCTCTTTTCAGCATCCTTCCTGCCATTGCATTTGGCTTCCTGATTTTTTTGAAAACGGATCATGCGCATCGCTTGAAATGGGCAAGGGCAGGCCTTTTTACAGCAATGCTCTATATGGGATTTGCGCTCTACAACAAGTACACTATCGACCGTGACGTGCAACAATATGCCGTTGCTAACCTGGGAGGCAACAAGCCCTATTTTACGACACCAACCCTGCTCAACAACCTGCTTTGGTTTGTGGTGGTAGAGGACAGCGCTGGCTATCAGGTGGGTTATCGCTCCATTTTTGATAAGCCCAATGAATTCTCTTTACACCATATTGAGAAAAAAGAAGCCCTGCTCACACCTGTGGCCGACCACAAGGAAGTCATGGAGTTAAAGCAATTTTCCCAAGGTTATTATACCGTTGAGCAATGGAAGGATACACTTGTGTTCAATGACCTGCGTTTTGGCCAGATCAATGGATGGCAAAACCCCAACAGCAGGTTTGCCTTTCATTATTACCTGAGCCACCCTGAAGACAATGATTTGATTGTACAACGCGGCCGCATGGCTGGGGTTAATATGGAATCAGCCAAGATCATGTGGAATAGAATGCTTGGACGGAGACCTTGAGTTACATAAATAAAAAATCCCGGCTCTCTCGAACCGGGACTGATTTATTTTCTATTCTATTCTTCAACCTCTTTAACCACTTCAACCTCCTTCAACCTCCTTCAACCTCCCTCAACCTTCATTAACTCCCCATCTTTCTCTTCAGGTTGCTATCAATCGCATCCAGGA
>Ga0209769_1000365_pt1 | contig 18100 bp, 29 predicted proteins | sample LauGreSuBDMM15DN_2_FD_187569 | JGI IMG/M metagenome (GOLD analysis project Ga0209769, IMG submission 187569) | Freshwater lake microbial communities from Lake Michigan, USA - Su13.BD.MM15.DN (SPAdes) (version 3) | ecosystem: Environmental > Aquatic > Freshwater > Lake | place: Lake Michigan, USA...
ATCGGATCAGCAATATCAGGTATAATCGGCACTAACATCATGGCGTATTAGGAGATATAAATGGCAACAGGTTTTCCCTCAAGCACTGGAGATGTACTCTCCGCCGCTATGTATAACGGTTTAGTGTCTTTTACGCTTAACGATCAGACAGGCACTACTTACACACCTGTCCTTACCGACCAGTATCAGGTGCTAGTAACCCGATCTAACGCATCAGCTTCAACCATGACTATCCCTACAAACGCAAGCGTAGCCTTTCCAGTCGGTACAGTAATTACAGTACTAAACAAAGGCGCAGGAGCAGTAACGATCTCAGGCGCAGTGGGAGTAACCGTTTTATCTGCTGGAGCAACAGCAGCAAGCCCAGTCCTAAACCAGTACAAGTCATGCGCACTAATCCAGACTTCAGCAAATAACTGGTATGTCGTGGGGGCTATTGCCTAATGCTCAATAATACGGTCGCTCTACTAGGGGGCGAAACCCCTGCGGTGGGCGATTACGAGTCTATCCAGACTTACACAGTAGGCGCAGGTGGTCAAGCAAACATCACTTTTACCAGTATTCCAAGTACTTATAAACACTTACAGGTTCGCTGCTTCATATTTGGTTCAGGGTTGCAGTACAACATCACCCTAAACGGCGATACTGGTAATAATTATTCGATGCACAACCTTACAGGTGACGGCTCAAGCGCATCTGCTGGCAACTCAATTAACACTAATAAGATCCTACAAAACTTCTTAGCGCCGACTTCGACTAGTAATCCAAGTCCTAACATCACAGACATCTTGGACTACGCCAACACTAATAAATACAAAACCGTTAGAAGCCTTAACGGTACAGACTCAAACGGTAGCGGTCAGATTACTCTGGTCAGCGGTGGGTATCGTTCGACCTCTGCAATTACTACCGTTGCAATTAACTCTGGCGGTACATTCACTCAGTATTCTCACTTCGCGCTTTATGGGGTCAAATAATGGCTAAAACATATGAACCAATAGCGACTACAACACTAGGCAGCGCACAGGCTTCTTATACCTTTAGCAGTATTCCTAGCACTTATACGGACTTGATTATCGTGGCTTCAATTAAAGCAGATAGCACAACTATTGCTACTCCAGCCCTGCGCTTTAACGGAGACACGACAAGCAATTATTCTGCCACTTGGCTTTATGGCAACGGTTCAACCGCTTCTTCATCACGCGGTTCTAACGCTACTTACCTTTACACAGGCGATTATGTTGCAGGAGTTGAGTCCACTAACTTCGCTACATTCATAAGCCATATTTTCAACTATGCAAACACCACAACCTACAAAACCGTTTTAAGCCGCAATAATCAAATAAACTCTGCAGACGGTGAAACTGGCGCAACGGTTGGTCTGTGGCGCAAAACTCCAGAGGCTATTAGCACAATTCTTTACACTTCAACCAACGGAGCAAATTATGCGGCTGGCTCAACCTTTACCCTATACGGAATTAAGGCGGCATAATGGCAACTTATATCCAAATTGGAAGCACCGTAACCGTTGGCGCTGGTGGCGCGGCTAACATTGAGTTTACTTCTATCCCTAGTACATATACCGACCTAGTCGTAAAACTAAGCGCAAGAAATAGCAGCACAGACGGAGCAGTTAAGATATCCTTTAATGGCAATTCTTCGACTGGAACTTATCGCTTCTTACAGGGTTCAGGCGCAGCGGCTTCTTCCAGCAACGGTAGCGCTTTTGGCTATGTAGGCAATGAAACAATGAGCACAGACACCGCATCAACCTTCAGTTCTTTTGAAATCTATATTCCTAATGCTTTTGGCACAACTCAAAAGTCTATTTCAACCGACAATGTGACCGAAAACAATGGAACTACTGCTTACGCTACTATGCTTGCAACTTTGGTAAATCTAACTTCTGCAATTACTTCTTTAAAGTTAGAGCCAAGCGCTAATCTTTTTGCTCAGTACACAACCGCTTCACTCTACGGCATACTCAAATCATAGGAGACAAAATGGCAGACACAAAGATCATCGTAAACTGCGAGACAGGCGAAGTCTCTGAGGTAGAACTTACAGCCGAGGAAATCAAGCAGCGCGAAGCAGATGCGATCGCTTACGCAAAAGCGAAGGCAGACGAGGAGCAAGCAGCAGCGGAAAAGGCTGAGGCTAAGGCTGCTATCGCAGACCGTTTAGGGTTAACAGCAGATGAATTGGCGCTACTACTGGGATGAAACCCAAGTTATGCAAGGCTGGTCAACAACTCCGTGAACAGTTCGATGACTGCTTCGGCGATCGTGACCGTACCTCGGACGGCTGGATCGGCGATAGTCGCCACTCAGCTCGTAAGTCTGACCATAATCCAGATGGCGAGGGCTGGGTTCGTGCCATCGACATTGACCGCGATCTATCGGGAAAACCAAAGCCCGACCTCATGCCCGATGTGGCAGATCAACTTCGTACACTGGCAAAGTCTGATAAACGCATCAGTTACATTATCTTTGATGGCAAGATCGCAAGCGCCAAGAGCGCATGGCGCTGGAGAACTTACACGGGGATCAATAAGCACACTCATCATTGCCATATATCTTTCAGCAGCAAGGGTGATTCGGATGGCTCGTTCTTTAATATCCCGTTACTAGGAGGAAAATAATGGAAGCAGCAATTATCGCAGGACTAGGCTTGATGGCAATTCCAGCCATTCGTGCAGCTATAAAGTCTTACCGAGCCAAGAAGGCTGTCAAAGATGTAATCGTTGATGCAATAGAGGCAGCGGTTGATGAGATCGACCGAGACAAATGAGCCAGACCGACCTCCTAAATCTTTATATTGCCACGCTTGCGATAGTGGGTGGCTTGGCTGGTTATGTAATCACGCACTTGCTGTCGGAGATTAAACGACTAAACGCGCGTGTCGATGAGATCTATAACATACTCCTAGAGCGATAATAAAACCATGGCTCGCAAGAAGGCTATCGACCTAGAGGCTTACTCCATGCTCGATCAGTATTGCATCGGGCTGAATGAGTTTTACAAGTCGCTCAGAAGAAGCGGATTCTCAGTTGAGTTATCGCTTGCCATTCTTTTAGAACCCGCTACCTATCCAGCAACGATCCTGCCTACGCCTAATTGGCTGCCCGCATTACCCGACCGCATCCCCTATGACGATGACGATGATGAGGATTAAATATGAAGCGCACAGTGGTGGTGCCCGATCTTCAGTGCCCTTACGAGGATCCAGTCTTTGTTAGGAACATGTCTTTATTTATTAAAGCGTTTCGCCCCGATACTGTCGTTACTATCGGAGATGAGATCGACCTCCCACAGATCAGCCGATGGCATGAGGGAACCCCAGGATGGTACGAGCAAACACTAGCTGCTGATCGTGATCGCACAGTCGATGTTCTCTGGTCATTAACCGAGTATGCCAAGGAAGCCGTAGTCATTAGATCAAATCATACGGATCGTCTTTACAATGTAATCATGAAAAAGATCCCAGCGTTCTTGGCATTGCCAGAGCTGAAGTTTGAGAAGTTCCTCAAGCTAGATGAGATGGGAATCAAGTATTGGAAGGATCCATACCCTATTGCCAAGGGCTGGGTTGCTATTCATGGGGATCTAGGGGCGCTAAACCCTAACGCGGGCATGAGCGCACTAAACCAGGCTAAGCGCATGGGTCAGAATGTAATCATGGGTCACACGCACAGAGCAGGTAGAAGTGCCCATTCTGAGGCATCCAACGGGGTTTTAAGACGAGTTCTACACGGTGTCGAAGTCGGACACGCAATGCTTCTAAAACACGCTAAATACGCGTTCACGCCTAACTGGCAGCAAGCCTTTGCCATCGTTACCGAGAACGGCAAGAATGTCCAGGTTGACCTAATCTACGCGGAAAAGGATGGCACATTCCAGGTGCATGGTCGTAGGTATGGACGATCTAGATAACGACATAAAGCGCACTATTGACGATGCGATGGATGACGGAGAATTGTTACCAAACCGTTATCTAAATATGCTAGACAAGTCATAGATCGAGCGTATTGTTGTACTCATGGAAACCAGAAGGGCTGGTGGAAATGAAGGGTATAAAATGAAAAAAATGCACATTCGTGTCAATTCAATTTATTATATGAAATATTACAAAACAATGACTAGACCAGTCAAAGTACTAAAACTTGGTACATATAAGGCAGAAATCCAGTATTTAGATACTAAAACTTTGCAACCTATTCCAGTTCCTAATCCTGCCGTTTGGGGTGCTACAACTGAACTAGTTCCCTTTTCTCACATAATAAATCGTTACGAAGTGGCTGCATAATGACACTATTTGAGATCGGATTATTACTTCTCGGCTGGTTCGCCAGCATCATGGTCTTTTATACGATGGGCGTCAATTCCGGCTATGTTGAAGGCCGACGCGCACTGCGCAAGCACTATGAACAGCGCGATAAGGTGAGATCATGAAGCATGGTGAAATCTTACAAAGCGCAACGGATCTATATCAGGAACGCGGACTCCATTACGGTCATCCATCTGACAATATGTCGAGAGCAGCAAGGCTCATCTCAGCCTACTTGGAGATGCCGGTTGAAGATTACCAAGTTGCAGTCATTCTCGCGCTCATCAAAGTCGGGCGATCAATCGAGGACAGCCAGCAGATCGACACATGGATCGATGCTTGCAGTTACCTCGCTATTGCAGGACAACTAAGTACTGAAGGGAACGATCTATATGTTTAATCTTGAGGATTACGAGACAGTTGAGGAACGCCTAGTTAAGTTCTGGAAGGAACACCCAGATGGTCGAATTGATACTTCTTTGGTTGAGTCAACGCTTCAGCGATTTATTGTTAAGGCTGCTATTTATAGAACTGAGGTGGATGCACAGGCTTGGACAACTGGCTTTGCAGAGGAAACCGTCTCGACTAGAGGAGTTAACTCTACGAGCGCGCTTGAGAACTGCGAAACAAGTGCGATCGGTCGGGCACTTGCTAACGCAGGCTACGCTACGAAAGGCAAACGCGCTAGCCGCGAGGAGATGTCAAAAGTTAAAGCAGCAGAACCTAAGCCGTTCGCTGAAAAGTTAGCAGATAAGATCACAATGCCAGCAGAGGACGATCCTTGGACTATTAAAGCCGTAGCACCAGCGCCAACTGCTGAGGCTGCTGTGGATCTAGTCAAAGAAGTATTAGGCGGAGTTAAGATCGACAAAGACATTCCACTATGTCGCAACTGTCATGATCATAAGCCTATGACATGGAAAACAGGCGTAAGCAATAAGACGAACAAGCCTTGGGCGAACTTCAGTTGCTTTGCATGCAAAGATGTACTTTGGTACAACTTAGCGCCTGACGGTACTTGGAAGGTGCGTGAAGGACAATGAGCGGCCTACAGTTCATGAACCAAGACGGTGAATGGGAGAACTTCCCAACCGATGATGAATTGGCAGAAAAGGCTAAACATCAAGAACTACTAAACGCTTTGCAGGTTAGGATCATCTGTCATTTATGTAATGAGCCTGTACCACGCGAGGAACTAGCGTTCTGGATCGCCGGTACTGCAATTACATGGTCATGCAAGAAGTGCCACGCGGTCAATGAGTCAAAGCCGTAAGCATCGGGGCTTTCGCACCGAGCGCGTGGTTGCAGAGTATCTACGGCGCTGGTGGGAAGGCGCTGTGGTTGGTCGAGGTTCTGGGCGTGACATTCTCAATGTTCCGTTCGACTGCGAGGTTAAGGCGCGCACAGGACTCGATGTAAAGGGAACACTCCGCCAGATCGAAAGTCGCACTAAAGAAAGTGGCCTAGTGGGGTTCGCCACTTTTAGACTTAATGGGCAAGGCGAGAACGCTGAGGAATATGTAGCAATGCTTCGTCTTGGCGATCTGGTGGAGTTACTCCTAGCAGCAGGGTATGACAAACGCAAAGATGTAATTAAAGATGCAGACATAATCAGATGTACCGGCTGCGGTGAATGGACTGTCGCTGGCTATTGCAAGTCATGTGAGGATCAGTAATGCCTATCTATGAGTTCGAATGCACTAACGAGTCATGTGAGGCTAACTTGCGCTACGAAAAGGAGTTCAAAATTAACGAGGATCATCTAGTCGAATGCGGCTTATGTCATGAGCCTATGAAAAAGATTTACAGCAGTTTCGGGATAGCCTTTAAAGGCTCAGGCTTCTACAGTACGGACAACCGATGAAGGTGGGATCACTTTGCACCGGCTACGGTGGCTTAGACATGGCTGTTGAGGCTTACTTTAACGCTGAGACAGTCTGGTGCGCAGAGTATGACCAATACGCATCACAACTTATAGAGGAACGCTTTGGCTATGTTAACTATGGAGACATAAGCAAGATTGACTGGTCAAGCGTTGAACCAATAGACATCTTAACGGCTGGTTATCCATGCCAGCCCTTCAGCCAAGCAGGATCTAGGAAAGGAACTAATGATGACCGACATATCTGGCCGCATATTACAAAAGCAATACGCATACTACGACCCAAGTTCATCGTGTTGGAGAATGTCCGAGGGCATCTCAGTCTTGGGTTCGACAGAGTTCTTGGAGACCTTACCGAATTGGGGTATGACACTAAATGGAAACTTATACGCGCTAGCGATGTCGGAGCCCCTCACCAAAGGGCAAGACTCTTTATTGTTGCCTACCCCAAACACTCTGGCTGGTCGCACGACTGGCAAACACAGGAATTGGGGCGCGGATCTATTACATGCGCTGACCTGTGCTTGCAAGATCCGCCGGCAACGCTGGATCAAGGTTTAGTCAATATAGAGTTCATCGAATACATGATGGGGTTGGAAAAAGGCTGGGTGTCCGACATGGATATTCCAGATCAACAGAAGTACAAAATCCTTGGTAATGGAGTTGTACCTCAACAGGCTTATTATGCGTTACAACAATTACTCGATGTTGACACGCCGTCTGAGCAGGACTTATCTTAATGTATTTGACTGACACGGTACACTCTACGGCTAGAGCCCTTGAGGGGCTCAGAGCGAACCGCTTGCGGCTAGTTCGCTCGGTAGCAATCGTTATTGGGATACTTCTATCTATGGCTAGCGCCGATAGATCAGAGGCTCAATACCTGCCAATAAAAGTACTTGCCAATAAGCAATTAACAGATAAGCAATACCAATGTCATAACGAGATCATCTATAGAGAATCAAGATTCAACATAGATGCAGTTAATGGATCACACTATGGCTACTATCAGATGCGTAGTAAGTCTATGCAAGGTAAGCCATATGACTATCAGTTCTATATCTATTGGTACTATGTATCAAAGCGATATGGTCTAGACCATGAGATCCCAGACTATTGCGCTGCACTACATCATCTAAAGACTAAGGGTTGGCAGTAATGGCTAAACGAGGAGATCCGAGATTAAGCCGAGACTACAAAGCATTCAGGTTAAAGGTGCTAGCGCGTGACCAATGGTCATGCTTCTATTGCTCAGCACCGGCAACTACAGTCGATCACATCATTCCAATAAGCAAAGCACCTGATCTAGTGGTCAATTATGAGAACGCAGTCGCTTGCTGTACCAGTTGCAATAGCAGTAAGGGTAGCCGTAATCAGGCCAATTTTTTAGGTAGAGTGCCTACCCCCCCTGTCTTTTCTGGCTTCCTCTCTCCGATGCAGTCCAAAATCCACCAAGACAGTCCGTTCACAGCCAAACCGATCGGGAATGATCCCGATGCCGGCTAAACGATCCAGAGCCACGCGAGGGGCAACCGAGCCAAGGCTCCACAGCCCTTACCTCAAAGGCGCTTCTAAGGTTGACGATGTAATTGAACTAGCCAACCTGATTAAGATGCCCTTATTGCCATGGCAGGAGTTCGTTCTGCGCGACATGTTGCGCGTAGATAAGAAGGGCATGTGGATTCGCAAGACGAACCTTCTGTTAGTGGCTAGACAGAACGGAAAGACCCACTTAACGCGCATGGTGATCCTTGCTCACCTGCTCAAGTGGGATAGCAAGAACATCATCATCGCTTCATCTAACCGCTCAATGGCCTTAGACACTTTTCGCCAAGTGGCCAGCGTGTTTGAGCATAACGAAAACCTTATGGCGCTAGTAAAGGCTATTCGCTACGCAAACGGTACTGAGTCGATCGAGATGAAGGACGGCAGGCGTTTAGATGTTGTGGCAGCGACTAGAGACGGCTCACGCGGTCGAACTGCCGATGCCCTGTTCCTCGATGAAGTCCGCGAATGGTCAGAGGAAGGCTATCGAGCAGCGATGCCGGTAACTCGCGCTAGACCTAATGCCCACACCTTCCTAACCTCTAATGCTGGAGATGCTTTTAGCGTTGTACTTAACCAACTGCGCGAAAGAGCCTTAGACAACCCACCAAAGTCCTTCGGCTTCTACGAATACAGCGCGCCACAGTATTGCAAGATAGATGATCTGCAGTCTTGGGCTATGGCTAACCCTGCACTTGGCTACACGATCACAAAGGAGTCGCTAGCCGAGGCAGTTGCTACTAGCCCGATAGAAAATACACGCACCGAGTTGCTTTGCCAATGGATCGACTCCCTTAGCAGCCCTTGGCCTCATGGAATCCTTGAGGAGACTAGCGATAGCGAGTTACAGATCCCAGTTGGCGGATACACAGTCTTTGGCTTCGATGTCTCACCTTCAAGGCGTAATGCTTCGCTAGTTGCTGGTCAAATCTTGCCCAATGGAAAGATAGGCGTTGGCATCTTGCAGACTTGGGAGTCAGCGGTCTCAGTCGATGACTTAAAGATCGCAGCAGACATCAAAGCGTGGGCAGATCAGTATCGACCGCGCCAAATCTGCTACGACAAGTATGCAACCCAGTCGATAGCCGAAAAGTTAGCCAATGCTGGGTGCATAATCCAAGATATCTCAGGGCAGCAGTTCTATCAGGCTTGCGGAGACTTGCTTAACGGTCTAGTGACTCATCAAGTGGTTCACAATGGCCAAGCAAACCTAATTCAGCAGATGAATAACTGCGCAGCCAAAGTTAATGACTCTGCTTGGCGAATTGTTAAGCGAAAGTCAGCCGGTGACATCTCTGCACCTATCGCCTTGGCTATGGTTGTGTCGATGTTAATGAAACCACAACAGGTTGCGGCTATCTACACCGAATGACCTACATGTAGTGTATAATTGCACTCTATGGGTATCTTTTCGCGCAAACCGCTAATCGTAGAAGCGCAAGCAGCGCCACAGGTAATGGGCGAAAACTTACCCTCACTTTACAATAGCCTCACCCTTCGCGTATCGCGTAAAGATGCGATGTCTGTACCTTCAGTCGCTCGCGCTCGTAACTTAATCTGCGGAACTGTTGCTTCGATCCCTTTAGAGTATTACAACAAGCGCACCGGCGAAGTTATAGCCGCTCCGCGCTGGATTAACCAACTTTCAAAGAACCAACCTTCATTCGTCACTATTAACTGGATCGTTGACAGCCTTCTGTTCTACGGCAACGCTTACCTTCGAGTAACAGAGCGTTATGCAGAGGACGGCCGCCCTTCAGCCTTTGAATGGATCGCTAACTCTCGCGTTACCTTCACAACCGATCTTGAAGGCATCATGATCACGCAATACTATGTCGATGCTAATCCGATCGACATGAATGACATCGTAACGATCCAAGGGTTAGACGAAGGCGTGTTAGAACGCGCTGGAAAGACTATCCAAGCAGCGATCGACATCAACAAAGCCGCTTCTATATCTGCTGCAACTCCAATGAGTTCAGGAATCTTAAAGAACACCGGCGCAGACTTGCCACCGGCTGAAGTATCAGGTTTGCTAGCCGCATGGAAGCGCAGCCGCCAGAATAACTCGACTGCTTACCTAACTAGCACACTAGAGTTCCAGTCAACACAGTTCTCGCCTAAAGACATGATGTACAACGAGGCGATTCAGAATCTATCAACTGAAATTGCTCGCGCTATGAATGTACCGGCTTACTATCTAAGCGCCGATCAGAACACGACAATGACTTATGCGAATGTCACCGAGGAACGCAAGCAATTTTATGCACTAAGCATAGAACCTTTTATCCAAGCGATTCAGACACGCCTGTCTATGGACGATATCTCGACTTCAAACCATGAGGTGCGTTTCAGCGTGTTTGACACCTTCTTGAAAGATGATCCTTTGGTTGAACTTCAGGTAATTGAGAAGTTGCTAACCCTAGGACTTATTACAACTGAACAGGCTATGGAAATGACGGATCTAACTCCCAACGGAAGCGAAGGCATGAGTTAATGGAAACCCTATACATCGAGGCTGCATCTATTGAATGTAGCGAGGAACGCCGCGAAATTTCAGGCAAGATCGTGCCAATGGGTACAGGCGAAATCGGTAACACTAATCTTGGCGGCGTAGTCTTTGAAGCAGGATCTATTGAGATAGATGACCCTTCAAAGATCAAGTTACTATCACAGCATGACTTTAAGAAGCCAGTTGGCCGCATGGTTAGTGCAACAGTACGCCCAGACGGTATCTATGCAACTTTCAAATTAAGCAAGTCAACAGGCGGTAACGATGCGCTCGTTATGGCTAGCGAAGGTCTCGTTTCAGGCCTCTCGATCGGGGCTGAAATTATCGCATCAGCACCTTCACGCGCTGGACACACAGTAGTCACAGCAGCGAAGTTAAAAGAAGTTTCTCTAGTAACTGAACCGGCTTTCAAGTCTGCTCAGGTTCTTGAGATCGCAGCAGAGGAAGTAGAACTCCCTGCTGAACCAAACACACCAACAGAAAGCGAGGCGGTCGTGGAAAATACTCCAGACACCGTAGCAGCACCAGAAGTTGAGGCAACGGCTGTTGAAGCCGCTCGTCCAACTGTAGCAGCACCTGCATATGCGAAAGAGCGCACAGCACCTATCTCATCTGCACAATATCTCGAAGCATCTATTAAGTCTGCACTTGGAGACGATGACTCACGCCGCGTAGTTCGCGCAGCAGATGATTCAACTTCAACAAACACAGGCTTGACACTTCCACAGCACCTTAATTCATTCATCACAGATACATTCACAGGCCGTCCTGTTTTTGATGCGGTGACCAGAAATGCGTTAATTGACTCAGGCATGTCCTTTACAGTTCCTCGCCTTTACACAAACGCTGCAACAGCAAACACAGCACCAGAAGTTGCAGATGTTAACGAAGGCGCATCAGTAACAGACACAGGCATGACATCAGCCTATGACACAGTAAACATCAACAAGTTTGCTGGCCTCAACCGTATCAGTTGGGAACTCATCGACCGTTCGTCTCCTTCATTCATGGAACTGCTCATGGCAGAACTCCGTAAGGCATATGAGAAGGCAACAGATACTGCAGTTCTAACTGAACTCATCTCATCTGGTACAACAGCCACAGGCGTTGCTGCAACAGCAGCAGGCCTTCAGTCATTCATCTCTGTAGAAGGCGCAGCCGCATACAAGGGAACAGGCGGAGACTTTGCTAACAAGTTGGTTGCTAACACAGACCAATGGGCAGCGATCACAGGTTACGCAGACACAACAGGTCGCGCACTTTACTCAGCACAGGGCGCAACGATGAACGCATCAGGTTCAGCAGTTGCATCATCAGTTCGTGGAAATATCCTTGGAACTGACTTGATCGTTGATCACAACATCGCTGCTTCAGGCGTTGTAGATAACTCAGCGTTCTTGATCGCACCTTCATCAGTTTATGTCTGGGAATCTCCAGTCACAAACCTTCGCCTTCAGGTACTTTCAACAGGTGAACTTGAGATCGCACTTTACGGCTATCTTGCAGTTTATGTTGCTAAGTCAGGTAAGGGCGTTCGCAAGTTCAACCTTACATAATAGGTTACTAAGTCGCTGGTGGGGTGATGCCCTTTCACCCCACCAGTCTTTAGAAAGGAGATTAAATGTCTTACACAACAGTTGCAGAGTTACGCACCGCACTTGGCGTTGGTACACTCTACGCAGACTCGACCCTTCAGTCTGTCTGTGATGCTGCGGACAATGTGTTGATCCCTTTTCTATGGGCTAATACGACTCCAGTAATAGCGCACAGCAACAACGGCACAGCCGGCGTTCTTTACTTTAATGATTATGTTCAAGATGTATTTTATGTAGGTCAACAAATTACAGTTGCAGGTTGCGGCAGTAATTTTAATGGCAGCAAGACAGTCAATGGCGTAGGTGAGAAAAGCATCGAAATTACAACAACTCACGCGGCTAATGTGGTTAAAACTTATCACCCGATTAACCCTTATGGTTCTGTTGCTGCTACTACTTATACAGATTATTCAACAGTTCCAGCGATCCAAGAAGCAAGCCTCATGATCTCGATCGACATCTGGCAAAGTCGCCAAGCGCCTTCGAGCGGTGGCGTTACAGTTGACGGATACGCTCCAAGCCCTTATCGCATGGGTAACACTCTGCTTGCTCGCGTTCGTGGCTTACTCGCACCATATCTCGATCCGCGTAGCATGGTTGGCTAACCATGGCAGCGATCTCAACCCTTCGCGCAACTATTGCAGCCGCGCTCGTAGATAACACTAAATACTCTGTATTCTCATTCCCACCTGCTACGCCTATCGTCAACAGCGTAGTGATCAGTCCGGCTGATCCTTACTTAACACCGACTAATAATGGTCGCAATACTGTTGCGCCACTTGCTAACTTTTCTTTGAACATATTTGTGCCGCTTCTCGATAATGAGGGCAACCTAAATGGAATTGAGGATCTGCTAGTTGCAGTCTTTAACAAACTAGCGGCTTCCTCTATCGTCTATAATGTGGGAGATGTGAGCGCGCCTAGCGTTCTCAATGCTGCATCAGGCGATCTTTTAACCTGCTCAATGCAGGTCTCAGTCCTAACGAGTTGGAGTTAAAATGACCCTTGAACAATGGGAAAAAGACAACGCAGCGTTCCTGATCAAGATCGGTCAGACCGCTCCGGCAGCACCAAAACCAGCAACCAAGAAAGATGAGGAATAAACCACATGTCAGTATATCTAAGCAATGGTGTAGTTCTAACTGTTAATGCGGTTGATCTATCATCTCTAGTTTCATCTGTAACTATCAACCGTTCATTCGATGAACTAGAAGTCACAGCAATGGGAGACTCAGGCCACAAGTTCGTAAAAGGCTTGGAAGCATCGTCTATCACTATCGACTTCTTTAATGATGAAGCAACTTCTAAGACACTTCAGACTTTGAACACAGTATGGGGAACTAGCACTACTGTTACAGTAAAGCAGACTTCAGGCGCAACAGCCCCAACCAACCCACTTTACACAATGTCTTGCTTGGTCAATAACATCACACCTATTAACGGTGCAGTTGGCGATCTTTCAACTCAGTCTGTAACTTGGAATGTCAACGGTACTATCGCAGTCACAACAGCGTAATAACTAACTAAGGGGCAAAGCATGGCAAAACTAAAGGTAACAAGGGCAGACGGAAGCGTTAACGAGTACCAGATCACTCCGGCGATCGAGTACGCCTTCGAGCAGTTTGCAAAGAAGGGCTTTCACAAAGCCTTTAGAGATGACGAGAAACAGAGCGATCTCTATTTCTTATGTTGGGAAGCAATTCGTCGGTCGGGTGAAACCGTTAAACCCTTCGGAGAAGCGTTCTTGGAAACTTTGGCGCGAGTCGAAGTTCTTGATGACGACCCTTTGGAGTAACGCGAGAGTCCTTCACCTATCTCGTAGCGAGACTATCGCTTGAGACAGGACTCTCGCCACAGACTTTAATTGAACTAGATCACACGATGTTCAGGACTTTACTTCAAGCCCTGAAAGACAGAGCAAAGGAGCAAAGCGATGCCAGTCGAACTAAAAGGCGCAGATAAACTCCGCAAAGCCCTTCGTGAGTTTGAACCTGATCTAGCCAAGGCAACTACTAAGCAAATGGCAGCCGCGCTCAAGCCTATTACTAACAAGGCTCGCGGCTATATGCCGTCTAATACTGCCATGCTATCTGGTTGGACTTCTGCTGCTTCGTCATCAGATACCGCTAAGTACCGCATGTTCCCTAAGTACGATCAGTCAGAAGCCAAGCGCGGAGTTAAATACTCGACCAGTCCTTCTAAGCCTAACAAACGAGGCTTTGTATCTCTAGCGCGGATTATTAACTCATCAGCCGGTGGAGCGATCTACGAGACAGCAGGCCGCAAGAACCCTAACGGTCAGCCAACCTTCCAGCGCACTAAGTTCACACCTGCTTCTTACCGCGAGGACGGCCGAGGCTATAACAAGTCTCTAAACCCTAACGCTGGTAAGCAGTTCCTAGCGCGTGCTAACGCCACAGGCGAATTAGTTAACGCTCGACCAAGACAACAAGGCCAAGCAGGTCGATCAACTCGCAAGATGACTGGTCGCGCCATATTCAGAGCATTCGCAGAGGATCAAGGCAAAGTCACGGCAGCGATCGTTAAGGCGATCGGCAGTTCTGCTATTGAGTTCAAAGCAAAGACTAAGGTGAAATAATGGCCGATCTAAAGATAGATATTGCTTCGGTATTCTCTGGCAAGAAAGCCTTCCAAGATGCCGCCAAGTCAACCCTTAGCCTTAACTCTCAGGTTAAGACACTCGCTAAGTCTTATGTAGGTTTATTTACCGTTCAGCGTTTAGGTCGCGCTGGCTTCAATGCCGCTAAAGCCTTTGCTGAGGATGATAAAGCCGCCCGACTATTAACCCAGTCATTAGATAACTTGGGTCTAGCCTTTGCGGATCCGTCAGTTAAAAACTTTATAGCTGATCTAGAGAGACAATTCGGTGTCCTCGATGACCAGTTAAGACCAGCCTTCCAACGCCTATTGACCACAACTGGATCCGTTAGTGAAGCGCAGTCATTACTTAAAACCGCGCTAGATCTTTCAGCAGCTAGTGGTGCGGATGTTGTATCGGTGGCTGGTGATCTTTCCAAGGGTTATGTAGGGCAGACTCGTGCCCTGGCTAAATATGGCATCGGATTAACACAGGCTCAACTAAAGGCTATGTCCTTTGAGGAAGTCCAAACAAGAATTGACGATCTATTCGGCGGTCAGGCTACTGTTGCTGTCGATACCTATGCTGGCGCAATGCAGCGCTTGTCGGTTGCATCTAACAACGCTAAAGAGATAATCGGCGGTGGATTACTTGATGCGCTTGCAGCCCTTGGCGGCGGGGGTGAAGGTGGACTAACTAACACTTTAATGCTGATAGAAAAGACCTCAACAGCCCTGGCTACTTTCATTCGCAAGTTTGGCGTTGGATTAGGTATCAGCGGCAAGATCCTTACAGGTGATTTTAGCGGCGCTCAAGCGTTAGCCACTGCGGAAAAGAATCGCGGCAAAGATATGTCGGGATTAACTCCTACTATTAAGGCTGAACTAGCCAAGGCTGCCGCCGAAAAAGCATCAGCTAAGAACCGCGCTGTTCTAGTTAAAACAACCAAGGAACAGACCAAGGCGATTAAAGAACAAACCGCGTTAACCAAGGCTGGAACCCTATTCGATATTCAGCAGACACAAATTATTGCAGCCCTAAAGGGTGAGGTATCGGCTGAGGAACGCAAGCGTTTAGAACTACAACTAGCGATCTTAACTGGCAATACAACCGAGGCATCTAAACTGGCTGGCGAAATTGCTAAGGCTCAAGGATTATCACAACAACTAGCTGCTTACCTAGCCAGCGTTCCTGATGCCAAGAATCCATTCACAGCCTGGAAGTCATACCTAGATATGATCGAGTCTCAAGTTGCTCGCATTGCCGCTGGTAATGTGCAAGCGGTTCCGACATCGATGGCATCAGGTTATGGCGTAACTGGTACTCAATACTCATTGCCACAGGGATCTCAATTCACTAGCGCCGCTGGCGTAGATGTAACCGTCAATGTTAACGCGGGATCGATTATCGCTCAGGAAAGTCTGAACGATGTAATTCGAGACAGCCTACTCAACGATTCGTTACAAGCTAAGTTTGCTGCCATATTCCGTCAAGGTGGATCTTTCGGACCATGACCCTGCCAGCTCAGATAGCCGTATCCTTCGACTTCACATCAGGCGCTACCTTCGGGTATCCCTTTACTATTGGTGATGAGAAGTACGGCGTTCTTGGAACGGGCACATTGGCTTCGACAACAACACCAGAACCTACAGTTGACCTAACTCCTAATGTTAGACAGATCAGCATTAAACGCGGTCGCAACATTATGCGCGATACATACGAGGCTGGCACTTGCACCGTTCGAGTGATCGATCCAGACGGCGCGTTTAATCCTCAAAATGTTAACTCACCTTACTTTGGCTTTCTAACTCCACTTCGCAAGTTGCGCGTATCGGCAACAGTCGGAGGAGTTGGTTACTTCCTATTCTCTGGTTATACAACTGAGTATAAGTACACCTACCCGCAAGGGCAGGAAATAGGTTATGTGGACATAATCTGCTCCGACGCTTTTAGACTCATGCAACAGGCTGGGATAACCACAGTAGCTGATGCCACGGCTGGACAAGATACTGGAACTCGTATTAACCGCATCTTATCTCAAGTGCAGTTTCCTAATTCGATGCGTACGATCGATACGGGCAACACGACCTGTGTGGTCGATCCGTCAACATCTCGCACAGCCTTAGATGCCCTAAAGAACGCTGAGTTCTCAGAGCAGGGCGCTTTCTTTATTAACTCCGAGGGAACAGCCATATTCCTAAACCGCAACAATGTAATCAAGAAGTATGGCGAGACTCCGATCGAGTTTAACCAGACCACTGGCATCCCATATAGCAACCTGACCTTTGCGTTCGACGATAAGTTAATTATTAACAGCGCGGGCATGACCCGCGTGGGTGGGACTCAGCAGGTGTCGGAGAACTCAGCATCGATCGCCAAGTACTTCCCTCACCAGTTAAATGAATCTAACTTGGTAGCCCAGACTGATGCGGACACCTTGAACATTGCCAAGATCTATGTAGCAACGCGAGCTGAAACGACTATTCGCATTGATGCCATGACGGTCGATCTACTAGATCCAGATGTTCCCACCGCGACCATGCTTGCCCTGGACTACTTCTCAAATCTAAAAATTACTAATGTCCAGCCAGACGGATCAACTATTATTAAAACATTACAGACCCAGGGACTTTCATGGAATATAACGCCTAATGCCATGAGCGTAACTGTCACGACTCTGGAACCTATTGTTGAAGGTTTCATAATTGGGTCGGCTGTATCAGGTATAATCGGCACATCTATCATGGCGTATTAGGAGATATAAATGGCAACAGGCTTTCCATCATCGACGGGCGATGTCCTTAGTGCAGCTATGTACAACGGGTTGGTGTCTTTCACCCTTAACGACCAAACAGGCACAACCTACACACCAGTATTGACCGACCAGTATCAGGTGCTAGTCACCCGCTCGAACGCCTCAGCTTCGACCATGACGATCCCTACAAATGCAAGCGTAGCCTTTCCAGTTGGCACAGTAATCACAGTCCTAAACAAAGGCGCTGGCGCAGTAACGATCTCTGGCTCAGGTGGCGTAACAGTTCTATCTGCTGGAGCAACAGCAGCAAGCCCAGTCCTAAACCAATACAAGTCATGCGCACTGATTCAGACCTCTGCAAATAACTGGTATGTCGTGGGGGCTATTGCCTAATGCTCAATAACGCGGTCGCTCTACTAGGGGGCGAAACCCCTGCGGTGGGCGATTATGAGTCTATTCAGACTTACACAGTAGGCGCAGGTGGTCAGGCAAACATCACTTTTAGCAGTATTCCAACGACCTATAAACACTTACAGGTTCGCTGCTTTATATTCGGTTCAGGGTTGCAGTACAACATCACCCTAAACGGCGATACTGGTAACAATTATTCGATGCACAACCTTACAGGTGACGGCTCAAGCGCATCTGCTGGCAACTCAATTAACACTAATAAGATATTGCAAAACTTCTTAGCGCCGACTTCGACCAGTAATCCAAGTCCTAATATCACAGACATCTTGGACTACGCCAACACTAATAAATACAAAACCGTTAGAACCCTTAACGGTACAGACTCAAACGGTAGCGGTCAGATTACTCTGGTCAGCGGTGGGTATCGTTCGACCTCTGCAATTACTACCGTTGCAATTAACTCTGGCGGTACATT
>Ga0209769_1000368_pt1 | contig 17993 bp, 16 predicted proteins | sample LauGreSuBDMM15DN_2_FD_187569 | JGI IMG/M metagenome (GOLD analysis project Ga0209769, IMG submission 187569) | Freshwater lake microbial communities from Lake Michigan, USA - Su13.BD.MM15.DN (SPAdes) (version 3) | ecosystem: Environmental > Aquatic > Freshwater > Lake | place: Lake Michigan, USA...
GGTAAATTTGATCTAGAGTACCCTATCGTCAAAGGGCAGGTGATATACATCCTGCCATTGCCGATGGTCAAAAGAACTCGTCATCGACTTGAAAAAATGCTTTCTTTGAAGATATTCAACGATTTCAACAACATCAGAAACAGAATAGCCTAAAGTCAGCGCAGATCGAGCAGCCGTTTTCGTTATTGCGCGATGGTTAAAAAATGCCGATTTGAAAGCGGCGAGATCGTGAGTTGCTTTCTTCTTATCATTCATGACGTAAACCTTAAAGGTTGTTTTGTCAATGCCGCTTTCGGTTTACAAATTGAATTATGGGCGATCAAGTTATAATTTGACTGAAACACTCACCATTACTGATTGCCGAGAACGTCTCTTAAAAACGCGGTCAGGTCGGATGTCATGAAATGAATGTGCGGTTCCTCCACAGGGGCCTGCTCGTCCGCTTCGCGAAACGTGTCAAAAACCTTTGGCAGGATCAACACGGTCCGCATGCCAAGCTGGTATGGAACGACCAGGTTTTTCGCCAAATCCTCGAACATGGCCGCACGAGAGGGATCAATCTGGTATTTGTCGAGAAACTTCACATAGGTTGCCTCTTCGGGCTTTGGTGTGAAATCGGCGTCAACAATATCGAAAATGGCCTCAAAATGATGGACAATACCGAGCTTACCCGCGACGTTTCTGGCGTGCGCGGTTGATCCGTTCGTGAGAATGAGTTTGCGACCCGGTAGCGCTGCAATTGCGTCACCGAGATCAGGATCAGGCGCAAGGAGCGACAGATCAATTTGATGGGCGAAATCGAGGAATTCCTTGGGCGGGACATCATATTCGTCCATCAGGCCCTTCAGCGTGGTTCCATAGCGGCGGTAATAGTATTTCTGGAGTGCACGGGCAGAAATTCCGTCAATTCCGAAGAGATCGCCAAGGTATAGCGTGATCCGCTCATCGACCTGCGGCCAAAGGGCGGATTCCGGAGGATACAGCGTGTTATCGAGATCAAAAATCCAGACCGTGACATCGGCGAAGGCTTTTTGCACATCGGCCGGTGAATTTGGACTCAAGGTTGATGATGCATCATTCATGGGCGATTATCGAAACTCCCGAATAGGACAGGATGCTTCATTGTCGCGCAGAAGGCTTAACGCTTTCCATTCGTCTTTCAACGTGTGATCAACGTCCCTGCGCCGTGATCGGTCAGAAGCTCCAGCAAGACCGAATGCGGCACTTTTCCATCAAGAATGACAACGCCCTCGACGCCTTGTTCCAGCGCGTAAATGCATGTCTCGACCTTCGGGATCATACCACCCGTGATAGTGCCATCCGCAATCAGCAAACGAACCTGATCGACAGTGAGTTCGGGAATAAGATTTTTTTGCTTGTCGAGCACGCCCGGCACGTCCGTCAGGAACAAGAGGCGCTTGGCTTTCAGCGCGCCCGCAATCGCACCGGCAAAGGTATCCGCATTCACATTATAGGTCTGGCCATCGACACCATTGCACACGGGTGCGAGAACGGGAATGAGTTCGCGACCCAGCAGAGCCTCAAGAACGCGGCTGTCAACGGAGGCCGGTTCGCCGACAAAGCCGAGATCAATTTCGGTTTCGAGCTTGGTTGTATCATTAAAAACCGTCCGTGTGACTTTGCGGGCTGTGACCATATTGCCGTCTTTCCCGCACAAGCCAATCGCTCGTCCACCCTCATTATTGATGAAGCCTACAATTTGCTTGTTGATGAGGCCCGCGAGAACCATTTCAACGACATCCATGGTTGCCTTGTCGGTCACGCGCAGGCCGGCAGCAAACTCGCTCTTGATGTTCAGCCGCGCGAGCATTGCGCCGATTTGCGGGCCGCCGCCATGGACGACAACCGGGTTCACACCGGATTGCTCGAGGAGGATCATGTCCTTGGCGAAGTCGCGGGCAACCTGCTCGTCCCCCATGGCATGCCCGCCATATTTCACGACGACGGTGGCATCATCATAGCGCAGCATATGCGGCAAAGCGTGAACCAGAATCTCGGCCTGTTCATGCGGATCGGGTGCAGCCATGATCGACTCCCTCGTGTCGGTAATTTGATTTCAAACAGCGTTTAGCTGAATCGCCCCGGTCTGTCGCGGGGTCAACGGCGGCGAAGCGCAAAAATTCCGGATAAAAACAAGAGAAGCCAACCAGCGATCAGCAAGGTGCCGCCAATGGGCGCTAGCATTGCGGGCAGGCTTAGTGATGTCAGGAGCCGCATAGTTATGCCCCCCGCAAATAGCACCGAGCCAACAACAAGCGCGAGCGCCCCAAGAAAACCGAACGATCGACCGAACAGACCTGTCCGGACTGCTGCCAGCACCGCAAGCACGGCAGGTGCTTGTGTAAGAAGGATAAGTGCTGCCGAGCCAAGCGATGTCCCGGGCGCGAGATGGGCAGAGGCTGCGGCGAGCATGACGCCAAAGAAGCCGAGCAGTGCCGCAAGAATGGCGAGAAGTTTTTCGAGGCTGCGCATGGTTTATCGCCCTCCGTCGCGTTCCGCCAGCAAGCGGGCGACTGAGGCACGCAGTTCGGGAATGCCAAGGCCCGTATGGCTCGAGGTAAGAAATACCTGCGGATAGGCCGCGGGGCGCCGTGCAATCGCGGCCTGCGTGGCTTCGATCCGGGCGGGAAGATCAGCCTGTTTAACCTCGTCGGCTTTGGTGAGCACGAGAGCATAACTGACGGCCGTTTCATCAAGCAGCGCGAACAAGGTTTCATCGATAGGCTTGATACCGTGGCGTGCGTCAATCAACACAAAAACACGCGCGAGTGTCGGGCGCCCCCGCAAATAAGCACGGATTGTCTTGGTCCAAGCTTCAACCTTCGCCTTGGAAACTGCCGCGTAGCCATAACCCGGCATATCGACGAGGGTGAAATGCCCGCCAATATCGAAGAAATTCAGCAATTGCGTACGACCCGGTGTATGAGACGTGCGCGCAAGTGCGTTCCGGCCTGTGAGCGCATTGACAAGGCTGGATTTTCCGACATTGGAGCGGCCGGCAAAGGCGATCTCGATATCGCCGATCGGCGGTAGCGACTCGAATTTGTCCGCGGCCCATTTGAAATCGGCCTCTCCTGCAAAAATCAACCGACCCGCTTCAAGGAAGCGGGCATCATCTCCCGCTGCCATGGTTCAGGCCTTTTTGCCAAAAAGCTTGCCAAAAGTTGCGCCCAGATTATCCCAAAGTTCGACCTTCACGCCATGCCGCTTCATGATCAGGTATTGCTGGGAAACCGACAAAGCATTGTTCCACGTCCAGTAAATCACGAGACCTGCCGGGAAGGTACCAAGCATGAAGGTGAAGATCACTGGCATCCAGGCGAACATGGTTTTCTGGATCGGATCGGCAGGCGCGGGGTTCATTTGCATCTGCACCCACATGGTGACGCCCATGATCAGCGGCCAGATGCCGATCATCAGCATGGCGGGCGGTGTCCAAGGGATCAAACCGAAGAGATTGAACAATGACGTCGGATCGGGCGCCGCTAGATCGTGAACCCAGCCGATGAAGGGCGCATGGCGCATTTCGATGGTGACATAGAGCACCTTGTATAGTGCAAAAAACACCGGAATCTGGACGAGCATCGGCCAACAACCCGCGATCGGGTTGATTTTCTCTTTCTTGTACAACTCCATCAGTTCTTTTTGCTGCTGAACCTTATCTTCGGCAAAACGTTCACGGATCAGGGTCATTTGCGGTTGAACTGCCTTCATCTTCGCCATAGAAGCATAGCTCTTGTTTGCGAGCGGGTAAAAGGCCGCTTTAACAAGAACCGTGACGATAAGGATCGCAAAACCGAAATTGCCAGTCCAGTGGAAGAAGAATTCCATCATGTGGAACAATGGCTTGGTGAAGAAATAGAACCAGCCCCAATCGATCAACAGATCAAAATTCTTGATTCCGAACAATGCCGCATAGCCGTCTACCGCTTTGACTTCCTTCGCACCAACAAAAAGCTTCTTCGAGGTCTGGATCGGCGCACCTGCCTTCACCGTCAAAGGTTGGAGCAACACATCCGCCTGATAGATCTTGGCAGGACCGTCGAGGCTCTGGAATGTTGCATCAAACGGGGTAGTCTGATCAGGGATCAGCGCGACCGCCCAGTATTTGTCGGTAATGCCTGCGAACCCACCTATAGCAGCCTTGAAATCTGTTCCCTTGCCGGTTCCTGCCGCAACAGGGTTTGCTTTGTCCACATTGTCATAGGTGACTTCCTGCAAGCCCTGCTCACCCAATACGCCGACAAAGCCTTCATGGAGAACGTAGGTTCCCTCCACATATGGCTTATTGAAACGGCGGATAACACTGTAGGGCACCAATGTGGTTTCCCCTGTTCCCGTCGCTTCCACCACATCGGAAATCGTCAGCATATAGCCGTCATCAGCCGAGATGGTACGCTTGAAGAGCAGGCCCTCGCCATTATCCCAAGTCAGCGTGACAGGCTCCGCCGGCGTCAAGGTCGTGCGATCGGCATTCCATACGGTATTGACAGAAGGCAAAGTCGCCTTTGAGCCCGCAGCAGCGAGCCAGAAGAATCGCGTGAAATAAGCGTTCGGAGATCCGTTTGGCGACAGAAGAACAATATTGGCTGACGAAGGGTTAACTGTCTCGCGGTAGGTTTTCAGGGAGATATCATCAATATCGCCACCCGTAAGCGCAATCGAGCCCGACAATTTAGGCGTATCAATCTTGATGCGTGGGCCTGCGGCAATCGCCTCGTCCCGCGAGGTAAAAGAAGTTGCTGTTGCTTGCCCCGGAACGACCACACCGGCCTGCCCGGTAACATTCGGGGTTCCATCGGGAGACTGGGCAGCCTGTTGGGCAAGCTTCATCTGTTGATCGACCATCGGCGTGCCAAAATAATATTGCCAGCCCAAAAGCACAGCCAGCGAAAGCGCTATGGCGAGGATGAGATTTTTGCTGTCCTGCATGGCTTCAGTGCCGATCTTTCTGAGAGGAAACGGGAGACGATGATCGTGGTCTGACGCGGGACAATCCCTGCGTCAATTCGGAGAGGATGCTATTAAAAGGCGCCGTTAACAAAGCACGCCGACCGACAATCACAAAATCATTCGGTTCAGAACCTGCTAGCGCTTTTGTCTCGCGGATAGCTGCCCGCAGACGGCGGCGCATTCTATTTCGTTCGACGGCATTGCCTGTCTTCTTGGTCAACACAAAGCCGAAGCGAGGATCACCCGACTGGTCAGAGCGGGCATCCGCCTGCAGCGTGAGCATCTCGGACGAATAGCGCCGACCTTTTGACACTGCCTTAAAATCGGCACGTTGCATGGCGCGGGGTTTCGCTCCGTCCGCACGGCGGGCGAAAAGGTCCGACAAGAGAATGGAACGAACGTGTTTCATCTGTGCGCCCACCGAGCGCCCGATATCAGGCCGACAGGCGCTTGCGACCGCGCGCGCGCCGAGCGGCAATTACCTTCTGGCCACCTTTGGTAGCCATACGGGCACGAAAACCATGGCGCCGTTTGCGCACCAGCTTGCTCGGTTGATAAGTCCGCTTCACGATCGCTTCTCCAGTCTAAACACGTCACGCACCCGAAGTGCCTTGACGAAAACAGGTTTCAATCCGGACACCCGGCCCTAGCCGATGCCCTGTTGACCATCACCCATTCCTGATTGTCCTACGTTGGCTCGGTTAATGACGGATGGGGACGCGAAAGTCAATTCACACAATGAAAAAGCTTTCCAAGAAATAAGTCGACCCATGATTGAATAAAAAAATTGCACCATATGACAAAACACGAAAAGAATGGGTTGCAGGACGGCGACCGAAGGGCTATTTGAACCTTCACGCATGATCGACTTGAGGTCGTCGCGGATGCGCCCGTAGCTCAGCTGGATAGAGCATCAGACTACGAATCTGAGGGTCGGACGTTCGAATCGTTCCGGGCGCGCCAATAAAATCAATGACTTAGGTGATGTTTTGTTGAGCCCTGCTTCCCAGAAATCGGGGTTGGGAAATAGAACGATGGTTTTTGCTGGGAATTAGAGGGTTGATTGAGGTGTCCACCTTCCTGCCCCGCTCCAAGACACAGAATGCTGCTACTTTGCCGGCGGCATCTCTCCCTCGCCTGCCCTTTCAAGCACCAGCAAAACAAATCTCGCCAACTTCAATCTGGCTGGCGTAGAAGTTAACTTCAGCTACCATCTTCATGGCGCTGATCTCTCAAAGCTTGTGAAAGACATGATCGCGGTATGTCCATTCATGCCCGTCAACTCAGCCGCACTCGATAGGGAAACGCCAGCCACAAACTTTTCAAGTAACTTTTTTGAATAGTTGGAAGAAGGCAGATTTTCGGTGTTTACCTAACCATCTTACATAAATAACCTTTTTCCGCTATTTATCTAACTCCCTGTCTTTTGTTTCCTGGTGTGTTCTGGAGTTATCAAACATGTTGAGCCCGGCAGCGCATGCCAAACAGCATATTGACGCGATGATGGCTAATTCATAGCCATGCGTGTGGTCGAAAATATTGCCAGCTACATAGGGCCCCACCAAGCCAGCTATGCCCCAAGCAGTAAAAACTCGTCCAAAAACCCAGCCAACGTGAACGGGGTCAAACATCTTGCGGATTACAACCGGAACAATCGCAATCAGTGCGCCATAGCCGAAACCGCACGCCGTCATCAGTCCTAGCAGAGCAACTTCCGAACTGACGACACGCATGACTACCAGTGAAATAAGGGAAATCAAAAGCGGCACGGCCAGGGCCCGCCGCGCTGTCAACCGGTCCGCAATCACGCCGCCTAAAAGGCTCCCGGCAATGTTGCCGACAGCATTCAAAGTGGGCGCTGCCATAATCGATATCTCGGAAGCCCCGAAACCCCGCATCAAACCGACCGCGTGAACAATGACCATTAATCCGCCGGAAGCGGCAAGACAATAGATCGCCCACAAACGGAAAATATCTCTCGCCTGAGGGTGAAGGTTTGGGGCGGGCAGGTTTCCTTGCTCAACGACAATCCGCGCTCGTGAAAACATCAGGGCGGCAAGGCCGCCCGCAAGCAACACGCTAAACGAAAGCACCGCAAGTGCAGTGTCAAGTGTGTCAGTATGTGCAAGAGGAGACAGAATTTGAGTGAACGCCGCCGCACCGGCGCCATACATTGCTGTCGCAATGCCAAGGGCCAATCCCTTTGATTGCGGCAAAGCCCGTGCTGCCTGTTCAAGAAAAAGACTATAGGCAAGCCCGTTACTGAATCCGAAAAGAACACCATATCCGAGCAGGAGCATGCCGAGAGAGGGCCAAATGGAAACGAGCGCCAATCCAGAGGCCCCCATCACTCCGCATAGAATAGCAATTTGTTGAGGTGTTAGAAGCCGGTTGAGATGCGTACTCACAAAAACACCAGTCGTCACGCCGATGATCGAAAGGGAATAGGCGAGACTTATGCTCCCCCTTTCTGTTTCGAGCATGTTTTGCAAAGGCTCGATCAGCACTCCGAAAGCGTGGAGCGAACCGAAAGCAAAGCTGAGGACGAGCACACCGAAAAGAACTCGGAAGTTCCGATGTGCAACACCAAATATCACATCAGCCCTAACTCAGCTTTACGCCGCTTCGCCCAAGCGCCGATGAGGCGATCGGCGGTAATGCCGATAAACGCAATCCCAAGCCCGGCGAGTAATCCCCGCCCCGTATCAGCCCCCGGCAGCGCCTTGTAGATTTCCTGCCCAAGATCGCGCGACCCGATGAGTGCCGTGATCGCCACCATCGCCAATGCGAACATGATCGTCTGGTTGATGCCAAGCATGATTTCCGGGAACGCGATCGGGAGTTCCACTTTCCATAAATTCTGAGATCGCGTTGCCCCCGAAGCTGTGGAGGCTTCCAGCACTGTTTGCGGTACACGCTTCATTCCAAGGTACGTATAACGGATTGCTGGCACTGTCGCGTAAAACAGCATGGCAATCACATTTGAGAGATCGCTCGTCTGAAACAGCATGATGACCGGGATCAGGTAGATGAAGCTCGGGAAGGTTTGCAACGTGTCGCAAATCGCCATGACCACACGAGCAACGCGCGCACTTCGGGAAGCCCATATGCCCACTGGCACACCAATCAGGATGCAAAGCACCGTGCAAGCGGTGACAAGATAAATCGTGAATATAAGCGGTGTCCAAAATCCCGCCAACATCAGGAAGCCAAAAAGCACAACAGGCACCAGCGCCAGCCTCGGTCCGCCAAGTTTCAGACCGATCAGCGCGGGCACACCGAGAACGACGGGCCATGGCAGCCAGAGGTAAAAATCCCGCATCGGAAGGAGCAACCAGATCGTTATCCAGTCACGCACAGGCTTGATCGTGGAAAATAGGTTCTTTGAGACCCAACGCACCCCATCATTGATTGGTCCGGCAAAACTCCACATGAATTCTTTTGGAAAAACTGCCAGGGCAGGAACCATTAGCGCAACAATAATGGCAATCATTGTTGCGACAATAAACGTTGCAAGATGGCGATGGCGACGGAGCGAAGAGGCACCTTCAGGAAAACGTGGCGGCGTTCGGTGCATGAAAGCCTGGGTCATGAGGTCAAGCACAATTGCGATCAGCGTAATGGCAATACCCTGCTCGACAGCCTTGCCCACCTGTAACTGCTGAAGCGAGAAGAGTAATTTTTGCCCGAGGCCCGACGCTCCGACAAGAGATGCGATGACTGCCATGGCCAGCGTCTGCATGACTACTTGATTGAGCCCGAGCAAAAGCGTCTGCTGTGAAGCAGGTAGCTCGACCTTCCACAGCAATTGGCTTGGCGTGCATCCCGACATCCGCCCCGCTTCAAGAATTTCAGAGGGTACCGTCCTGATCCCCAGGATGGTGCAGCGTGCCATAGGGGGCATCGCAAAGATCAACGTAGCCAGAAGTGCCGGCACCTGTCCGAAGCCGAACAATATAATAACCGGGACAAGATAGGCCATATGCGGCGTTGCCTGCATCACATCGAACATCGTGTTCAACTTGCGCTCTACACTCGGGTTCCGTGTTGCCCAAATTCCGAGCGCAAGGCCGAGTGCGGCTGCAAGTGGAACGGTGACAATCACGATTGCCAGAGTTTGCATTGCATCCGGCCATAGCCCGAATATCGCAAGATAAAAGCATGACAACCCGGAGAAAAGCGCGAGCCGTCGCCCGCCAATCCAATGCCCGAGAATTGTTGTTCCTGCAACAACAGCCGTCCATGGAAGCGGATGCCATCCCCATGCCGGAAGCCCCCGATAGAGCATCGCCTCGACGAGGGCGAGCGGTTGGGTGATGAACCATGCAATTGCACGGGTCGCAGGCTTTGCAAATGTTGCAAACCAGGCGAATGCACTGGTCACCCATTCACGAAATGGCACAACCCACTCGGTTGGCCATTTGTCGGTCTCAGGATAAAATTTGAATAAAAATACTGTTAGTAAGAGCGTTAAACCTAGCGCTACGGCCTCGATATATCGAGATTTATGATCAGTTCCCCGCCCTGGTTCGGCCATCGCGCTAAAAACGGTCATGATCGACTTTCCGGAAAGAGAGCTGCGATCATCGCTTGACGCGTCACAACGCCTATGACCGCCCCCTCTGCATTTGTAACCCCAATATTCTGATCCGAGGCCAGAACCATTGCAGCCACATGACCAATTTTGTCATGTTCAGAGACAGTTATATCGATACTTTTACCATCACCAACTGACATGATACTTCCAACAGAAATAATTTTGTCACGAGGCGCATTTTTGGCAAACTCCCGAACATAGTCATCTGCGGGATGCGAAATCATCACTTCTGGGTTCGCCAATTGGACGAGACGCCCATCTTTCATAATGCCGATGCGGTCAGCCAACCTAACCGCTTCGTCGAAATCGTGCGTGATAAAGACGATGGTCTTCTTCAGCATACGCTGCAACCGTAAGAACTCGTCCTGCATTTCGCGTCTGATCAGGGGATCTAAAGCGGAAAATGGCTCGTCGAGAAACCATATATCAGGCCCAACAGCCAAAGAACGAGCGATACCGACCCTTTGTTGCTGTCCTCCTGACAATTCCCGCGGGAAATAGGTCTCCCGCCCCTCAAGCCCCACAAGTTTCAGCATCTCGCGGGCTCTTGCCTCCCGCTCGATGAGCGAGCTTCCCCTGACTTCAAGAGGAAATGCTACATTTTCAAGAACATTGCGATGAGGCAGAAGCCCGAAATGTTGAAAAACCATTCCCATTTTGTGTCTGCGCAGATCAATCAACTCAGCTGAGGTCGTCTTCAGGAGATCAGCACCGTCAAGAAGAATTTCCCCCGCTGTCGGATCATTAAGTCGAGTAATAGCTCTTATCAGCGTTGATTTTCCGGATCCGGAAAGTCCCATGATCACAAGGATTTCACCTGGAAAGACATCAAAGGATACATCCCGTACCGCACCAATATAGCCTTCTGCTTTGAAATCGGCGTCCGTTGGTGAATAGCTGTGCCTTTCGAGGAAATCTCTCGGGCTATCACCAAAGATTTTCCAGAGATTACGGCAGGAAATCTGAGCCCGATCCGTCATTTAAAATCCCGCCAATCTGAGCCCCGACGCTTTCGTGCAATATGCAACAATCGAAACTTGCCTAATTCAAAAAAGAGCCGGGTGAAAAAACTCTTTACACCCGGCTCCAACGTATTTTTACGAGCTTAGTTTACCCAAGTTTTCCACGTTGTTTCATTGGTTGCAATCCATTTTTTTGCCGCATCTTCAGGCGTCATTCCATCGACGTCTACCAATGCTGCAGCGGAAGCAATCATCGCATTTGTGAAGTTCACCTTCTTCAACATCGCTGTTGCTGCGGGCCATTTTTCTCCAAGCTGCTTGGAACCCGCTTTTTTCAAATAGCCTTTGGCTGGCGCGCCGCAGTCATAAACGGCATCCGGATTTGAACCCCATTTTTTGTCTGTAAGGCAAGCAGGCTCATAGGTCGGGAATTCGACAAATTCGCCCTCAAACTTTGCTTCGATGAAATTTGGTGTCCAGTTGAAGATTACAACTGGCTCCTTTCGGTCATATGCCGCCTGCAATTCAGCCCAAAGCGTTGCAGCCTGACCTACAGGCACTTCCTGGAAGTTCATCTTGAGAGCCTGAATCCGATCAGAATAATGCTTGCCCCAGTCGGCTGGTGGCCCAACGAAACGGCCCTTTTTACCAGTTTCTGCGGTCGCAAGTTTTGCCGCACATGCATCAAGCGCCTTCCAGTCTGGGAGGCCTGGGCACATTTCTTTCATATACGTCGGATACCACCAATCTTCGCGCGTGACCGCAGTATGCGAGCCGAGATCAATAACACCCGCTTTTACCGCCTTATCAAAAGACTCAGCTTGCGAGCCTTCCCAGACTTCGACCTGGAAATCCATATCGCCCGCCGTCATAGCGGTATACTGAAGTTGCGTATCGGATGACTTGTACTCGACATTCAACCCTTTAGATTGAAGAAGTTGGCCTATGATGTTGGAGAGCACAACCTGACTAGACCAATTATTTACGACAATTTTAATCGGATCAGCAGAGTCAGCCGCCATCGTCGTCATTGGAGCAGAAGCCATAAGGCCGATTGCCAAGGCGCTACTAATTGTAAGCTTACTGAAATTCATATCATTCCCCTTAAAGCTGGCATTTTCAACGTTTGCGTACTCAAGTCGTGACAGCGAGAGTTTTAACAATGCTGAGCAAGCAACCCCGATGCTAACAAGCAGTTGTTAAGCGGTTGGTTCTGATTAGTTAAAAGCATGGACAGAATTGTTAAGATTTGTTAAAATAATAAGATGAGAAACCTGAAAGCCCATATTCTGATCGTGGAAGACGACCCCGTCACTCGGACGAAGTTAGCTGCCTATTTCAGTCAGGAAGGCTATCGGGTTAGCGAGGCCGAAGATGGTGCCGAGATGCGCCGCATCCTTGCGGAGCGGCCTGCGGATTTGATCATGCTTGATATCAATCTTCCCGGCGAAGATGGTCTGCAACTCACCCGCGAGCAAAGAGAGAAGTCGGAGATCGGTATTATTCTGGTAACAGGACGAACCGACAGCATTGACCGGATCGTCGGCTTGGAAATGGGCGCCGATGATTACGTAACAAAGCCCTTCGAGCAGAGGGAGCTACTTGCTCGTGTCAAGAACCTTTTACGTCGCGTTAAAAGAAGCCGCGGTATCGGTGAAGCAAGAACAATCATCAAGTTCGACAATTGGACACTCGATTTATCGCATCGAACCCTTCAGGCAAATGACGGCGACTTTCAGGACCTCACCAGAGCAGAGTTCAAGGCATTAGCGTTGCTTTGCAATCATCCCGGGGAAGTCATGTCGCGTGACCGGATCTTGCACGAAATTGCCCATCGTGATTGGGATCCATCGGATCGAACAGTCGATGTGGTGGTTCGGCGATTGCGCCAAAAGCTGAAAGATGATTCCCGAAAGCCCAGAATGATCGTTACATCGCATTGTGAGGGCTACCTTTTTGCAGGTAAATTATCCTGACTATGAAATTTATCCATTTCCAGAACTTCGCTAGCCTCGCGCATCGCGATCTCGAAACGTGATTTACACTCGCGGATATGCTTGCGCGCCGTCGATATTTTTTGATTTTTTGCTGCCAATTCAAGAGCTTCGGCACTCGCATATAATCCAGGAAATCCTGCGGAAGCAGCGGAGCTTCGTGTTGCATGGGCAAGGCTGCCGAGCAGTTGCATGTCTTTGGCAGTCAATGCCTCCTGCATTTCGACGAACCTTATCGGCAATGCTTCCTGAGCGGCGGCCAAAATCTTCTTCATGGCGTCCGTCCCGAGCGCCTCAAGATCTTTTCTGAATGCTTCTTGGTCGACAGCGGTCCATGACCGGGCAACTGCTCTGCCGTTGATGGCGTCATTAATTACCGTCTCAAGCATTTCCGGTGTAAAAGGTTTGCCGACAAAACCATTCATGCCCGATTGAAGATGACGGGCAACTTCATCCTGGAAAACATGGGCAGACATTGCAATGATCGGAAACGACTTGTGACTTGATAATTGGCGCATTTGTGCCGCCGTTTGAATGCCATCGATCCCCGGCAAACTGATATCCATGAAAACGAGATCAGGATTTACATCCTCGAAGGTATCGATCGCCGATCGACCATCTGCCGCGGTTACGACACTATGGCCTAAATTCTCAAGAAAGGACTGCGCAACGATACGGGTCGTGGAATCATCCTCAACAATTAAGATTTTTAAGCTTTTCGAGAGGGGTTTCTTCGCATCTTTTAGCTGTCGTTTCACAAGTGGCAGGTCACTGGTCGGAAGAGATAACCGAAAACTGAACGTGCTCCCGCGTCGTGGGATTGAACGAACCGTCAAAGCCCCGCCCAGAAGTGTCGCCAATTGGCGCGCGATCGCAAGCCCAAGACCGGTGCCACCAAAACGCCTTGTGATCGATGCATCTTTCTGTGTAAACGACTCAAAGATCTGCTTTTGGTCACTCTTGGAAATGCCAATTCCGGTGTCTGAAACCGAGAGTTCTAAGTTTTGATAGCCGGACTGCTCGGACAATAGTTTTGCCTTGACGACCACTTCACCCGTTTCGGTGAATTTGATCGCGTTGCTGACGAGGTTGAAAACAATTTGCCTTAGTTTTCCGTTATCGCAGATATGAGCCTTCGCCAGATTGGGATCAATTTCCAAATGCAGCGAAAGCCCTTTTTCCCTGGCTGATGGCCGCATCAAAACAACAATACCCTCTAATGTTTCCCCGAGGCTAAAAGTGACCGGGTCGACAATGATTTTTCCGGACTCGATTTTGGAGTAATCAAGAATACTGTTCAGAATGCCCATCAGGGCCGCGCCAGATGCTGCCGCGACAGCGAGCTGTTTTTTTTGTTCTTCGAGGAGCGGGGACTCGTGCAAAATTCTAAGTAGCCCAAGCATCCCCGTCATCGGGGTTCTGATCTCGTGGCTCATTGTCGACAGAAAGTCCGACTTCGCCCGGCTTGCGCTCTCCGCCCTGCTTCGGGCATCGGCGTGCTGGACAACCTCGCGCTGCAATTTTGTGTTTATCTCGCTGAGCTGGCTTGTCCTTTCATTGACAAGCATCTGTAACTCTTCCCTATGGCGCCGAAGTTCCTCGTTGGTCCGTTCTCGCTCTTCTTCCAGCGAACGGCGCATAAGGGACACATCGCGAAAGGCCCGCACCGCTTTCGACAGTGCGCGAAGCTCGTGTGTCCCTTCCTCTTTAACATCGACGGACAAATCGCCATCCGTGAGCCGCTGCATTGATTTGGATAGATTGAGAATACGCCGAACAACCTTCCGCTCGACATATAGCCAGACAATCAGGCCTGAAATGACCAAGGAAACGAGGGATGAAGCGATAAGCCCATACCACCCGGCTTCTACCGACGCTGATGATCGTTCGGTCGTCGTTCGCGCGAACTGCTCGGATTGCTTCAGCATAGCCTGCGCAATCTGACTAACAAAGCCCGACAAATCGCGATTCACACGAGCCAAACGATCAAGCTCATCACCAATCGAGAGCAGTCTGAGACGTTGGCTGAAGAGGCTATCGCCCGCGCTTGTTTTTCGACCTGCACTTGCAAGCACCGAGAGAAATCCCTCGGCTTGCTCACGCCGAACGGGGTCATCGATACTTGCGACCCGTCTACTCACAACGCGGAGCTGTTCTTGATAACCAAACGCAATATCGGCAACTTCTGTTTGATTTATTGCGCGCGTCAGCCGGTTAACCAACAGACCGATTTGTGAACTCCGCAACCGCAACTCGGACATGCGGTCGAGGAGATAAATATCCTGCTCGATCAGCCGATCAAGAGCATCGAAGGACTCTTCTCGGCGCGCCGGGTCATCAATCAATCCGTAAAGTCCGGCAACAACAGCCGAAGCCCCTGCAGACGCATTTGAAACTAGCGTCTCGGAAAGCGACACAATTGATGTTGCCGCAAAAATAGACTTTTCGGAGTGAACCAAAAATTCGTGATCCAGTTGCAGTCGCTCCCTGACGAGCGAGCTTTGAAGTGATAAATTGGAAATAAGGGCGTCAGCTGTTTCTGCCAATTGCGTCACTGATCCGCGATCAAGTAAAGAGAGCCGAGCATTTGCAACAGATTTTTGGATCTCGTTTGCCAATAATGCGAGGCTTGCGTCCTGCTTTGACCAGGATTCTGTGTCTTTTGCGCTGATCAATGCAGGTGCCGCAGCAACAAGCCGCGCGCTCTGGTCGGCCATTCTTTCCGTCACCGCAACAGCAGGTAGCGCCTCAAGGTTCATTTTCATCTGCGCTTCTGAGATTTCGCGCAAGATGAGCCAACTTGTGAAGCCCGATGTCAGGGATACCGCGGTAATTGCAATAAACGCGAGAAATAACCGGGCGCCTATTCCGAATCGCGAGAAAAACATTCCAACTTCCTGACCTTGTTCCAAATCTAAAACCAGATAGGTTGATGTTATAGTGATCATTGGCAATTGGAATAGCAGGATGATAAAAGGTTTATTTCTTGCATTGTTGATCGGCCTTTCGGTTCCTGATTCCGGATACGCTGAACAGGTTTGGCCTATCGATACATGGACACCGGCTTTCGACTATGATGGGACATCGGATAGCGTCGATTACGAACCGCTGAATGTGGCGCAGAAGCACTGGCGCATCTGCGCTTCTTATCCTCACCTCAAGGATTCATACTGGTTGTCTGTCAATTACGGCATGGTTGCGCATGCGCGCCGGCTTGGCGTTCATTTGCAAGTCCTGGAAGCCGGCGGCTATCCCAACCTTGAACGTCAAATTGCCCATATTCGGGCATGTTCAGAAAATGCAGATGCCTTGATCGTGGGCGCGGTTTCATTCGATGGCCTAACACCGACAATCCGTGAAATTGCAAAAAACATTCCGGTTGTTGCTGCAGTGAATGATATCAACAGCGAAGGAATAACCGCGAAAACGGGTGTTTCATGGGTCGCGATGGGGTCAGCAATCGGCAATTACTATTCAAACCTTCATCCGAAGGGTTCAAAATCGACGAAAGTTGCATGGTTTCCTGGCCCCGAAGGAGCGGGATGGGTTAAATTCATCGAAGAAGGCTTCCGGACTTCCATGGAAAAAAGTTCGGCAGATGTCGTGGCTGTCAAATGGGGCGATACTGGCTTCGAAGCCCAACTCCTGCTCCTTGAAGAGGTTTTAGAAGCGCACCCAGATATTGAATACATTATTGGCAGCGCAGTTACGGCCGACGCTGCCGTAAGTTTGCTGAGAGCAAAAGGCCTTTCAAAGCGGGTTACTATTTTGGCCGATTATTTTACCCACGGGACATTCCGCGCAATAAAGCGGGGTAAAGTGCTGGCTGCGCCGACAGACTCCCCGGTCATGCAGGGAAAGCTAGCAATTGATCAGGCCGTTCGTGCGCTGGAAGGTACACTAAGTGTGGTTCATGCCGGGCCCGCGATCAAGATAGTCGATCAAGCGCGACTGCACTCGATCAACTTAGATGCGAGCCTCGCACCTGCCTGGTTCAAGCCTACATTTGAAGTCAAATAGATCACATTTAGGGGCCGTCGCAGACTGGGTTGGAATTGAATCCATCTCCGTAGAGTTTTGATCACCTCGTTGGGAGAGCCATGATTGAACCGAAGCTCGCATTCCTTCAGGACCAAGAAGAGATTTTTTCGGGGAATGCCGTTGATGGCGATTTTTCATTGGCAAAGAGCGGTGCGTGATTGACCCGCTGGTGCTCGAGGCAAATGCGAGACGCTCGAAACAAGGCGCTTGCAACATCACACTTATGCAGCATAATCTCAAGGTCAGACGCTCCAGATATTGCTGTCGTTCAGGCAACCAATCGTCTCAAATTAACTGATGACGGACATAAACGTGTTATTTAGGAAACGATTTTTTAGTGCCCATTGAAACGAGAGCGAAACTCGCCTGCCTCTATGCCGGTTCTGTTTGGGGTCTCTTCTGGATACCTTTGCGCGCTTTCGGGCATGCGGGCGTGCACCCATTGTGGATCACCGTCATCTATTTCATCGTTCCAGGCGTCATCCTGTTACCTATCGCGCTCTGGCGTTGGAAGCACCTCAAACAGGGAGGGTTCGGCCTTCAATTCACCGCGCTGCTCGCAGGCGGCGCGCTGTTATTATACTCTACCTCCATCGTCTACACAGATGTCGTGCGGGCGATGTTGCTTTTCTATCTGACACCTGTTTGGAGCACGTTGCTCGCGCGCATCTTCCTTAAGGAGGCCGTGACCCCGTTGCGCATGATCGCGATGATACTTGCCCTGCTGGGGATGCTAACGATCTTTGGCTTGGGGGTTCGTTTTCCCGTTCCGCAAAATGTTGGAGACTGGATGGGCCTTGGCGGTGGCTTTGTGTGGGCCATTGCAACGGTCCGGTTGCGTTCCGAAGATGGACATTCATCCGTCGACATGACACTTGGCTTCTTCTTTTGGTCTTTGATATTTTCTGGCGTCGTGGCGCTCGTTCTAGCCCCTGCCGAAGCGCCGGTCCTGGCGCAAACTTTACCAACAATGCCCTTGCTTCTGGCATTCATGGTGTTGTTGATTTTGCCCGGCACCTATGCCTCGCTTTGGGGGCCGAAATATCTCGATCCCGGCCTTGTTGGTCTGTTGTTCATGACGGAAATCGTCGTCGGTTCAATCTCTGTTGCAATACTGTCAGGTGAACCCTTCGGCCAGAGGGAAGTACTTGGCGTTATTCTGATCACCGCCGCGAGTTTGCTCGAACCCATCTCGGAACTGGCATCCAGCCGTCGCAAGGCTGTTCGGGAAAGCTCGGTTGCGTCCTGAAAAGTAATTTTCTCTGGCATATTGAGTGCCGGGATGCCCGCCGTAACTTGGGACTTGAGCGTTTGATCAGGCAGCTTGATGGTGCGCCCCCTTCTCAAGAATGGAAGGAAACAGGATGGGATAAATTCGCTAGGGACTCGAGCATCTGCTGACCAAGTCCAAACGCCGGGGGACGA
>Ga0209769_1000380_pt1 | contig 17691 bp, 13 predicted proteins | sample LauGreSuBDMM15DN_2_FD_187569 | JGI IMG/M metagenome (GOLD analysis project Ga0209769, IMG submission 187569) | Freshwater lake microbial communities from Lake Michigan, USA - Su13.BD.MM15.DN (SPAdes) (version 3) | ecosystem: Environmental > Aquatic > Freshwater > Lake | place: Lake Michigan, USA...
TAACTCCTTTGATTCCATTGAGCCCCTTGCCGGGATCGAACCAGCGACCTACTGATTACAAGACGAGATTAATCATTTTTCAATAATTTTCTAATGTCATATAGTGTTGTTTTTCAATAGGTTAAAAGATTGTATAGGTTTTTAATTTGCTAGTTTTTACCCCATTTTTCTAGTTCTTTTTGCAGTTTTTGTGCGAGAAAAAATTCCTCTATAACCTAAAAAATAAGACCCTTTCGGGTCTTATTTATGATAGTACTTGATTGATTTCATGAATCTGTTCTTGGTCAAATGAATCCAAGTAATTTTTGGTATAATTACTTTTATTGTTCTAATCGAGGAATATCAGGATATAAGGGGAAAATTCTCCTTTTCCAAAATGAGAAAACTTCTTTCGGAAAAGGAGAATTCGAGTCCTGATCTCTTATTGCATGGGCACCCATAGCACAGCATCCGCTACCACTACCCCGTCAGCACCCTGATTGGTGATTTTGACGTGAGATTCAGTACCCGGACTTAAGCTAAATATTCCTAGGGATACCCATTCTCCGGAGGTTTGACCTTCTACCCGGAAATCAGATTCGTTGATGGTAAGGGTACTTTCCATTTTTCCATCCGACACCAACACTTGAGTCTGTTGCGTGGCATCAGCTGTGCGTGAGAAATAGACCAATATTTCGTACTCGCCGGCGTCCTTTACGAAGGGGACATACCGAACAGTGGCTGACTGTTGACCTTTGGAAAGATCATGAAGTGAACTTGGCCCATATCCTCCATGGGTTACGCGTTCCCAGTTTCCCTGAATCTCAACACCGGCATCGTCATTGTCTACCAATATTTCCGCAGTACTTCCGTCTGCAAGCGGATTTTCCCTCAACTCCTGCTGTAGGGCTGCTACATCAATATCCTGCACCGCTTGGTCGTTATCAATTGCCATACTTGCCGCAACAGCAGCTGACTGACCCAATACCATAAAGACAGGTTCCATACGGATAGAACCGTAGGCGATATGGGTCGCGGAAAGCGCTGCGGGTACAAACAAGTTTTGGACTTCAGCCTTTTTGGGGATAATGGATCGGTAGGAAATCGGGTAAGGCCCAAACCCGCCAATTTCTACATTGCCTTCATTTTTTACCATTTTCTTCCCATCCTTTTGAGTAACTACACGCTGTATGTTGTGTGAGTCCATTGTATAAGCTGCCATGCCAACTCCATCTTCCACTACTTCTTCACCCACACAGTTTGCTTGAGTCATCACGTATTCACCCACCATCCGGCGAACCTCACGCACATACAGCTGAGGCGACCAATTGTCGGTGTCGGTATACTCATCTTTCGGAAATCCCCATTCCTGGATAGCAGATTGAAGTTCCTGAGGAACCCGGGTGTCTGTTTTGTAAAAGTAGAGCAGAGATTTGGTGTAGTGGGTATGGGCATCTATAATTTTCTTCCGCTCAGCATAGCTGCCTTCCGGATAATTGAAATTCATACCTATCATGTCGGTAGAAAATCCCCCCCGGTTGTTGATGTCGGTCTTGTTGTTTGGCATGCGGCTCCAGATAAAATAGTTTTCCAAATTCGTTCTGTCCGGCTGGGCTTCAAACAAACGTACCAACAGGTCGAACATGGAAGGATCATAGCCTTCTGGCTCTGTAATCTCCACACGGTTAGCCGGATCATTTGTCAGGCAAATCCGGTAATTATACGCCTGGATTTTATCGTCTCCGGTGCCATCTGGCTCCAATTCTCCGTCACTGATGCCCCAAAGAAGGCCGCTGGAAGGATCACCGGGAACCACATAGGGATCAATTCCATCCGGAAACTGATGACCCGTCATAAGCTGTACACCGTTGTAGGTTTCTCCGTATTGGGAATTGGACTCCCTGCCAATTGCGTAGGAGACTCCGGCTTTAGCCATCAAATCGCCTTCATAGGTGGCGTCTATAAATACCTTACCTCGTACCTGTTGATTTGTTCTTGAGGAGGGACTAAATGTGTTTTCAAGTTCAATGCTTTGGATCCTTTCATCCGATTTTTTTACTCCGATAATTCTCAATCCGTATTGAACTTCTATACCTGCTTTGTCCAAGTATTCCTGAAAGGTTTTCTTTGCCACACTGGGCTCAAAAATCCACTGTTCAAATTTCCCGTAGTGATCACCCAATCTCCGGTAAAAATCACGGGACAAACCCGTAACGGCAAATTTATTCCCAATATCAGTATATCCCAGCCCACCGGTAGTCAAGCCACCCATATGGTTGGTGGGTTCGATTAGCAACACCGATTTGCCCATAGTTTTGGCCGTGTAGGCCGCTATCACTCCAGCAGAATTGGCCCCATAAACAACCACATCATAAGTTGGGGGGTCCTTTTTTTGACTACAGAAAAATGAGAGAAAAGCAAGTACACAAATTATTTTCAAGATGTTCATAGTATCTTTTTTTAATTTGGAAACAATCTGATCTGCCATTGTTAAAACCTGACCATCAAAACACCAACTATTATACTCTAATTAATCTAGTTTACCAAAGTTTATTAAATATCCTTTAGGGTCCTGACTTTTTTAAGTATGAAATAAATTGATCTTAGAATATTTTGGACCAATGGATTTGAAACATTTGCTGATCTTGCAATTTTTATTTTGATGTACCTACATCGAGGTGACAAATGCTGGAAGGAAAAAAAAATAACATAATTCTACTTTTGCTAGGTATCCCTTCTGATAGGCGCCCAAGTGTTGGTTAATTTAGCAGGAGATATGCCTCTTAATCCCCAAAAAATTAATCTAGAAAGGGGCCTTTCTAATGCCAATGGATTGTGCTAAGGGGTGATTTTTGTGCAAATCGTGTGCAAATGAAAAAAGCACCTACAAGTTTTATCTCGTAAGTGCTTGATAACCAAGAGCCCCTTGCCGGGATCGAACCAGCGACCTACTGATTACAAGTCAGTTGCTCTACCAGCTGAGCTAAAGAGGCCTACCTTTATGGTGGTGCAAATATAAGAGGATTGGCCTATTCGTCCAAAAGCACTTCCACTATTTTTTAAGTTTCCCGGTATCTTTCAGATAGTGAGGACCTAAAAATTAAAATTCCTTCAGAATCGTCAGTTTTTTCTTCAGTTTATCGATCTCCTCTTCCGCTTTCTCGATTTTGACATCAAACTGTTCTCTTAACTTATCTGCTGTCTTAGAAGCAGCAAAAAAGTCGAGATTATTTCTCCAGAGTGTAATGCTGTTTTCCAAATCAGTAATCTGCTTTCTGATCCCATGCTCCTTTTTATTCAGTGTTTTTATTGAATTTGGATCAGCCTGCAAACGGTTTAAGTTGAGTCTGAATAAGAAATCATCTTTATCGCCACCCTTTCCACCTAGCTTCTCTAAATATGCATCTACAGCATCTTTAAACTTAGCCTGGATCTCTTTGATATTTTTTCGTGGCACAAAACCAATGGCATTAAATTCAGCCACCAGGCTGCTTAACTTAGATTCCTCCAAACCTTCACCCTTCTTCGTTAATTCAATTATTTGAGTAATGATCTCTTGTTTTTTAGTCAAGTTGCCATCAAACTCAATGTTTGAATCTTTAGTTGAGTTCCTTCTGTTCTCAAAAAAGTTATCACAAGCCTCCTTAAATCTTTTGTATAAGGAATCCCTGTTTTTTTCAGGAGTAGGCCCTAATATTTTCCATTCCTGCTGCAGTTTTACCAATTGATTGGCAGTCGCTTGCCAATTCGTATTTCCCTGGAGTTCCTGTGCTTGTGTAATTAATTCTTCTGCTTTCTTTTGATTGGAAGCACGCACATCATCTAGCTCCTTAAAAAACAAATTCTTATTGTGGAAGAACTGCTTAAACAAAGACCAAAAAGCTTTGTTAATTTCCTTCCCTGATTCCTTTGGAATGGCACCAATCTTTTCCCAAACTTTTTGAATTTCTAGGATTTCTTTGGTCTTGGTATTCCAGTCTTTTATTCTGTCCCCTTTGTATTCACCAAAAGGAGATAGTTTTATAATTAATTCCTCCTTTTCAGCTAGGTTCTTTTTTACCACATCTTTCTGGCCATCAAAAAATTCTTTTCTTCGGTCATAAATAACATCGGAAGCAGCCTTGAATCTTACCCAAACCTGCTCTTGCTCCTCGCGGGGAACAGGACCTAGGTGTTTAAATTCCTCATGAAGTTCGTTCAGTATGCGTATCGCCTCTTTGAGGTCTTCTACTCCTCTCAAAGCTTCTGCCTTCTCACAAAGCTCTAGTTTACTCTCTAAATTTTTCTTTCGGTCTAATTCCTTTAGTTCAAAATAGATACTTCTATTGTCATAGAATCGATCCATTAATGCATTAAAGCTAGCCCATAGGTTTTTACTCTGCGCCAATGGCACTGGTCCAATAGTCTTCCAAGTTTCCTGAATAGCTTTTACCGCAGCCATGCTCAAGGTAGTCTCCTCCCCAGCTACCAGATCTCTCAACTTATTGAGTAATTCGGTTTTGGCTTGTAAATTTTTTTCCTTTTGTCTTTCTGCTTCTTTGCGTATTGAACTTAACTGATGACGGAAATCATTAAATAGCGCATTAAATGCCTTATCCACCTCAGTCCCTCTGAAGGAAAAATCATCTGCGACTCCACCTTCTCCTAAAAATTGCTGCAAAGCTTCTTCTCGCTCTTTTACAAATAGCTCCTCAAATGCAGCTTTGAGTTCATTAACAATCTTATCTAGTTTGGCAGAAATTCCATGACTTAATTTCTCTTTTAGCAAATCAAGTAACTCAACTTTAGATAACCCTGATAAATCGATCGGTACTTGTTCCTCCTCCACGATAGATTCATCTCCTTCTGGAATCACATCCAAAAGAATTGAACTTGAATCTGCCTGCTCCACCTCATCCTTTACTACCTCTTCTTGAACAGCATCTGCAATAGGAGGATCTAACACTTCCTGAGTAGCAGCTTCTTCCAATGAATCAGTAACTAGAGTTTGTTCCGCAACAATCTTTTTACCTTTAGTCCCTTTTTTTGGGGCCTCGGTCACCTTGTCTTCTTCAGACAGTTCTTTACTTTTCTTAGCCATAAAAAACAATACGTATACTTAGCAATATTGCCAAAGGTAGGCATTTTGCCTAATTTAATCGTGGATCAATTGGATAATTTGCTTGAATTTCAAAGTCACCACCCATACTTTTCATTAGTGCTCTCCACAGTTGATCGGGAGATTTCTTTAAAAGTTCCTGAGTTAACGAACCAGAAGAAACGATCCAGCTAGGTTCCAAGAGTTCAGTTGCAAGTTGTCCTGGACTCCACCCACTGTATCCTATGAAAAAACGCACTTCGTCTAAGAGCACCTTTCCAGAATTCAAGAGTTGAATCAGGGTAGGAAAATCACCTCCCCACCAAATCCCATTCCCCAAAGACTTGCTCTCTTCCAATTGTTGAACCCCAAAATAAATAAAATGAAGCGTATTTTGCTCCACTGGACCACCAACAAATACATCAACATCCAAAAAATCCAATTCACTGATCAAATCACCCAAGTTCAAAATAGCCGGTTTATTGAGCACAAAACCAACGCTACCAGTTGCCTCCCCGTGCTCGCAGAGTAAGATTACAGATCTGCTAAAATTATCATCTTGCAAAAATGGTTCTGAAAGCAATAAGTTTCCCGCTTGAGGAACTTGATTCCTATTCTGCTTCATGTAGAAAAGTAGTTTAAGATTCCTTAAATTTAATTTTTGATAGCTAAATGCCAAATTTTGGTTCGATAAAATTTATTCTTAAACAAATTCATCCATGATACTTGCAGATATACGAAAGGACTATTCCCTAAAGTCATTGGAAATTCATGCTGTGGATAGTGATCCTCTCCTTCAATTTCGGCGTTGGATGGAAGAGGCTATTCAGGCGGAATCCCTGGAGGTGAATGCCATGTGCCTCTCTACGATCTCTAAAGATGGATTTCCCAATGCTAGAATTGTTCTTTTAAAGGAATTGGATGAAGGGTTTGTATTTTTTACAAATTATGAAAGTTTAAAAGGAAAGGAATTGGCAGCATCCCCAAAAGCATCATTGACCTTTTTCTGGCCAGAAATTGAACGGCAGGTTCGGGTTGTGGGTACCATAGATAAAATCAGTGAAAAGGAATCTGATACCTACTTTTTTTCAAGGCCGATCAGTTCACAAATTGGTGCTTGGGCATCTCCACAAAGCCAAGAAATTTCAGATCGGGCAGTAATCGAGGATTCTCAAAAGAAATTGGAGGAAGAATTTAAAGTAGTTCCGATTCAAAGACCTCAGCATTGGGGTGGATACCGATTACTTCCACATCGGATTGAATTTTGGCAAGGGCGACCTAGCCGCTTGCATGACCGCATTTGCTACGAATTGGAAGGAGCTACCGTTTGGAAAAAAGTAAGATTGGCTCCTTAATTACTTCAGATCAAAAAGATTAGATACCCCAATAAACCGTTCTACAGTAAATCCTTCCCCATATTTTACTTGAATCTGGTGTCCAAATTCACGAGCTCTAGACTCAATAAATGGTAAAAACTCAGGCGAAGAGATAAAGCTTGCAGGTTCCTGACTTTCCGGATTATAGAACTGGGATCCAAAAGCAGCAATACTAGCTACTTTTTTTTCCCAATTGGAAGAGATGTCTACAATAAAGTCGGGCTCGATGTAATTATTTTGGATGTAATGATACACAAATTTGGGCCTCCATGGGGTCTGTTTGACACCTTCATTCCAGGTTTCTATTTTACTCAATCCACTCATAAAACAGGCGTTCGTAGCCAAAGAAGAACCCTTCCCATGATCGGGATGCCGGTCAGTAATGGCGTTTGCAAGAACAATCTCGGGCTGATATTTTCGAATAACTTGAATCAATTTCAGTTGGTGCTCGGCATCGTCTTTAAAAAATACATCCTTAAGGCCCATATTTTCTCGAACTGCAAGTCCCAAGATCTCAGCTGCATGCGCAGCTTCTTGAAGTCTGATTTCTGGAGTACCTCTGGTACCCATTTCTCCGTGCGTCAAATCCACAATACCCACTAAATTCCCTTTTGCTACTTGGGAAACTATCGTTCCAGCACAACCTAATTCTGCATCATCAGGATGCGCAGCAATCACTAGAATATCTAATTTTAGCATATGTAGGAAATTATTTAATTCGTAGATTTTGCCCTATTCGTAGTATAGATCGGGTTGAAATTCGATTCAACTTGGTGATTTGGGAGACACTTACCCCATAGCGTCTAGCAATGGAGCCCAAGTTATCACCACCTTTTACCCGATGGTACGCTGCGGATCGAGAAGCATTCCCTCCGCTAGATGCAGTCTGGGTTTTTGAATACTGACTAAACAAACTCCTTGTAATTGTTAGGATGCGGGTAGTAGGCTGCATGCTTTGAAAATCAAATACTAGAGCTGGATTAAATGCCAAACCCTGGTAACGAACTTCATAATGTAAATGAGGCCCAGTACTTCTACCAGTTGATCCACCATGTCCTAACAAGTCACCTGCTTTCACTTCGTCTCCTAGCTCCATAATATGCTTCGAAAGATGTCCGTAGAGCGTTTCCAAGCCATTTTTATGCCTAACCAAATAGTAATTACCCCAACCATTCCTATCAAATCCTTTCACTCGGACGATTCCATCATAGGTGGTATAAATTGCCTCCCCCATCCGTAATCCAATATCCACACCATAGTGTATTCTACCCCATCTAGGACCAAAATTTGAGGAGGAAATTGTTTTTACCAATGGCATATTCCAATTCTCCCCCACCTCCAAATTGTATAAAACCAATTGGATATCATCCTTTATCTGGCTCGCTTCAAAATCATAGATGTCGACATTATTCGAATCCCACTTTGAATAATATTCAAAAGCAGTCACCCAAACACTATCGATCTGGATTTGGTCAGAAATCTTTACTACTTTATTGGTTGGTGCCCAATTTATGGAAAAAGGCTCTTCAGAAATTACAGACTTTGTTTTTGAAAGATTTACTAAATCTTGAAATAATAAAGAATCAGTAAATAAGGACAGCGACTTTAAATAGCCTACCTGATCAAAATCCCTCAGTTCAATATTTTTTCTCTCTTGATTAGCGCCAGGGGTAGGTGAATTCTTCTTAATTATTTTAGGGAATACTTGAGCTTCTGCCTTAAAGAAGTATAAGGACATAAACAAACCAAGAACCAATCTAAAAATAACTCCCCTCATGAACTAACTTTAATGATTTTCATGAGCTGCTAGGAAACGCTCTGCGTCCAAAGCAGCCATACATCCTGTACCTGCTGCAGTTACAGCTTGTCGGTAAACATTATCCTGTGCATCTCCACAGGCAAAAACCCCTTCAACATTTGTTTTCGTTGTTCCTGGAATAGTTTTGATATATCCAGCGGCATCCATCGTAATGAATTCTTTGAAAATTTCTGTATTTGGTTGATGACCTATAGCAACAAAGAAGCCAGAAATTGAAATCTCAGAAATTTTTTCAGTTTTTAAATTCAAAATTCGCATGCCTTTCACTTCGTCCTCTCCCAATATCTCTTGCGTCTCTGTATTCCAAAGAATTTCAATCTTTGGATTATTCTTTACACGATTCTGCATGATTTGAGAAGCCCTCATTTCATCCCTTCTGATGATCATGTAAACTTTTGAACAAATATTTGCCAAATAAGAAGCCTCTTCACAAGCAGTGTCACCTGCTCCTACAATAGCTACCTCCTGACCTCTAAAGAAAAAGCCATCACAAACAGCACAAGCTGAAACCCCTCTACCGTTGAGTCGAGATTCACTTTCTAGTCCCAACCACTTCGCCGATGCTCCAGTGCTGATTAGCACGGTGTCTGCAAGGATTGTTTTCTGATCATCTACAATCACACGATGTGGGCGAGCACTAAAGTCAACTTTGGTGACAAGACCATAGCGAACCTGCGTTCCAAAACGTTCGGCTTGTTTTCTAAAATCTTCCATCATCTCTGGGCCCATGATTCCTTCCGGGTAACCAGGATAATTTTCCACATCTGTTGTGATCGTTAATTGACCTCCCGGTTGGCCCCCAGTGTACAAAACTGGAGACATTCCAGCACGTGCCGCATATATAGCTGCAGTATATCCTGCTGGACCTGATCCAATGATCAATACTTTAATGTGTTCGATTTCTTGATTCATAAAGGGTATCGTCGCTCTTTTGTTCTAGTCTAATCTTTTTCCTAACTGTTTCTCTTTCTCAAAAGAAAAAATTGACTTTTGTAGCAGTTATATAAATTAAAAAGGGGGCTAATGCCCCCATTTCTAATTTTTATCCTAAATATGGTTTGAGGGTTTTGCTACGGGAGGTATGCCTCAACCTTCGAATTGCTTTTTCTTTTATCTGCCTCACTCTTTCTCGAGTAAGGTTGAATTTTTCTCCAATTTCCTCTAAGGTCATTGCATGCTCTCCATTCAATCCAAAGTAAAGGGTAATTACATCCGCTTCTCTGGAAGTTAAAGTAGATAAGGCACGCTGAACTTCTTTACGCAAGGAGTCGGTCATTAGCCCATCATCAGGCTTCTCGTCCCCATCATTTTCCAAAACATCTAGAAGGCTGTTTTCTTCTCCCTGAACAAACGGCGCATCCATGGAAACATGGCGACCAGAAATCTTCATCGTATCAACTATCTCAGAGGCAGACACTTCCAGAACTTCTGCCAATTCCTCCGGGGAAGGCTCACGCTCAAATTTTTGCTCCAACTCACTGAAAGTCTTTGAAATTTTATTCAAAGAACCCACTCTATTCAATGGGAGACGAACAATTCGAGATTGCTCTGCTAATGCTTGAAGGATGGATTGACGAATCCACCAAACTGCATAGGATATAAATTTGAAACCTCTCGTTTCATCAAATCGCTGTGCAGCTTTGATCAATCCCAAGTTTCCTTCATTGATCAAATCTCCCAAGGATAACCCTTGGTTTTGGTACTGCTTGGCTACAGAAACCACAAATCGAAGGTTGGCTTTTGTCAATTTCTCCAAGGCAAGTTGATCGCCTTCTCGAATTCTTTTTGCCAAAACAACCTCCTCATCGGCTGTCAACAGATCTACTTTTCCGATCTCTTGAAGATATTTATCGAGAGATTGTGATTCTCTATTCGTGATCTGTTTGCTAATCTTTAGCTGCCTCATTCAGTATCAATTAATTAAAAGGGGTGAATTAATTCATTAATTTAACCAAAAACCTAGTTTCAATTAGGCATTAGTTGCTGGTTTATCAGGTCTAGGAAGTAATACTTTCCTGGACAGTTTGAATTTACCGGTTTTCTTATCTACGTCAATTAACTTGACAGTGATTTCTTCTCCTGGCTCCAATACACCATCCATGCTTTCTAGGCGATCCCACTTAATCTCGGATATATGAAGTAAACCGTCTTTGCCTGGCATAAATTCCACAAAGGCACCAAAAGCTTGAATATTTTTTACTTTTCCGGTGTAAACCTCTCCAATTTCTGGCTGAGCAACGATTGCTTTCACTCTACTTATTGCCGCATCCATGTTATTTTGGTTGGCAGAGTAAATATTAATCTTTCCTTGGTTATCAATTTCTTCAATGATTACAGTAGTTCCAGTATCTTTTTGAATCTCTTGAATCACCTTTCCTCCAGGCCCAATCACTGCACCTATCAATTCCTTAGGAATCCACATCATGAATGAACGTGGTGTATGCGGCTTCAAGTCTGACTTTGGAGCGGCCAAAGTTTTGGTGATTTCTTTCAAAATATGAAGTCTTCCAGCTTTTGCCTGGTGAAGAGCTTCTTTTAATACGGAGTAATCCAAGCCCTCTACTTTCAAGTCCATCTGGCAAGCAGTGATTCCCTTTTCAGTACCAGTCACCTTGAAATCCATGTCTCCAAGATGATCTTCATCACCCAAGATATCGGATAAAATGGCGTATTTACCTGTTTTTGCATCGGAAATCATTCCCATAGCAATTCCTGTAACAGGCGCCTTGATCTGAACACCTGCATCCATCAATGCCAATGATCCCGCACAAACGGTAGCCATAGAAGAGGAACCGTTTGATTCTAAAATATCAGAAACAATACGAATGGTATATGGATTTTCCGTGTCCGGAGGCAATACCTTTTTCAATGCGCGCATGGCTAGGTTGCCGTGACCTACTTCTCTTCTACCTACACCCCTGTTGGGCTTTACCTCACCAGTAGAAAATCCTGGGAAGTTGTAGTGCAAATAAAACTTGTTGTAACCCGAAATAACAGCTCCATCAATCATTTGCTCATCCATCTTCGTACCCAAAGTACAGGTGGTTACAGATTGAGTTTCTCCGCGGGTAAAAACGGCAGAACCGTGTGCAGAAGGTAGATAGTCAACTACAGACCAGATGGGTCTGATTTCGTCAAGGTTTCTTCCATCCAAACGCTTCTTCGTTTCTAAAGTTAGGTTTCGGGCAGCTTCTTTGTGAATCTTGTGGAAATAAGGGCTGATCAAGCTGGCTTCAAACCCATGATCTTCGGGAAGGCTAGCTACAAAGGCATCCTTGATTTCTTTAACCAAACTGGAACGCTCGTTCTTGTTGGCAATTTGTCGATTGACCACTTCAAAAAGTTTAGCATATAATTCTGCTCGCATCATGTCATACAAGGCAACATCGCTTTTCTCGTGGCAGTAAGTTCTTTTTATCTCCTTGCCAACCATTTTGGTCAGTTCTACCTGTGCCTGGCAATGTCTTTTGATCTCTTCGTGTGCAAACTGCATTGCTTCGATCATCTCATCTTCCTGAATTTCAGAAGCTTCGCCCTCTACCATTAAGATGTACTCCAAAGATCCTGCTACGATAAATTCCATGCTTGCCTTCGCTAAATCTGCAGGCTTTGGGTTGATGACCAGCTTCCCGTCAATTTTAGCTACACGAACCTCAGATATAGGTCCATTAAATGGAATGTCAGAAACTGCCAATGCAGCTGAAGCAGCAAGACCAGCAAGCGCGTCAGGAAGTACCTCATCGTCATAAGACATCAAGGTAATCATCACCTGTGTGTCCGCATGATAATCATCTGGAAAAATAGGACGGATAGCTCTATCTACAATACGGCTGATCAGCACTTCATAATCAGATAGCCTGCCCTCTCTTTTCAAAAATCCTCCCGGAATCTTTCCTGAGGAAGCAAATTTCTCTTGGTAATCAACAGACAAAGGCAAAAAATCAACCCCATCTAAAGCATCCTTCTTTGCAACTACGGTAGCCAAAAGCATCGCTTTTCCCATCCTCACTACAACTGAACCGTCTGCCTGTTTGGCTAAAGCACCGGTTTCTATACTAATTTCTCTACCATCCTGAAGGGTGATGGTCTTGGTGATCAAATTTGGTAACATATCAACGTGTTGAATTAATTCTTAATAATAAAAAGTAAATGCTTGTCGCTAAAAAAAGAAAAAAGTAAGGTTCTCAAGGATGAGAACCCTACTTTCGAGTTATTTTCTGATTCCGAGCTCAGCGATAATTGATCTGTAGCGCTCGATTTCTCTTTTGTGGAGGTAGTCTAGAAGACTTCTTCTCTTTCCAACCAATTTCATTAATCCCAATCGCGTAGAGTGGTCTTTTTTATTTGACTTCAAATGTGCCGTCAAATGCTGGATTCGGTGTGTAAAGAGGGCAATCTGTGATTCAGGAGATCCTGTATCTGTAGCAGATTTTAACCGTCCATGATTTTTAAACAACTCTTGTTTTTTCTCTGGTGTTAAATACATGTTTAGCTAAATTTAATAAAACAATGACAAAGGTAAGGGTTAAAATTCAATTTTGAAACAAATAAGTCAAATAGAACGAGTCGATGGCACAAATTTACGCAGCCATTTAAGAAGGCCGTCGTAAAAATCAGGTTCAAACAATCGAGCATCTTTTCTTGCTTGCCTTAGAAAAAATAAGCCAAATGGGAGAAGACAAAGATTTGAAAAGATGGTTCCAAAAAAGGAATCTACCACCCCTTCTTTGGCCCACTTCTCCCCTGTTATAGTCAGCATGTAAAATAGAATGAAAAAGAGAATGGAAATTAATACGGGCAAACCCAGACCTCCTTTTTTAATAATTGCTCCTAATGGTGCGCCGATGAGGAACATCACAAAGCAGGCTATGGCTTGACTGTATTTTTGGTACCAAGCAATTTCGTAGCGTCTGAACTCCCGTAATTGTCCTTCCACTTGGCTCTTCTTTACATCGAAAGAATTTTTAAGATTTCTTGAATTGTTTAAAGCTAAGGTAAGTGCATTGCTGAGATAGCCCCGCTTGTAGAACATGGAATCGAGCAGTTCTTTTTCTTCCGTTGTCAATAGAGCGGTTCTGATAGCTTTAGGGGATTGGGCCACCACTGTCCCTAGGCTATCGTTACTCGTTTTTTCGGAGTAAATTGAATCATATCGAGCAAATTGTTTAGCCTCCAACTTTTTTCGTATCGAAACTGTGGGTTCCTCTTGCGCTGGAATCAGTGAAACAGGAACTGTATCAATTGGAGCCCCTTCTACAATTGTGCTGATGCTAGAATCAATCAACACTTCCTGATTGGCAGAACCAATACTGTCGTCCAAGGCTTGTTCTTCCAGGATTCGAATTCTTCTAAGTGTATCAAATCGTGCCTTTTCAACTAAAATCTCCGGTGACGGGTCAATGGTTCTATTCTTGGTGAAAAAAGGAAAAATACTCGCTGCTGTTATAAAATTTTGATATTTTAAATCATTCACAATTAAATGGATTGAATCCAAGCCATACCGAATTTCTCCTATCGTCTTGATTGCACGATTTGTAGACCACTGGTTTTCAGGCGTGCGATTTAATTGGAAGGCTGCTAAATCGAAAACCATGATGTTCTCCTTAAATTCGGTTCTTGAAAATTCCACGGGAGCTTCAGTAATCCCTCGAGTGGATCGTGACTCCTTGTAGCTTTGGCCTGCGTAAAGCGTTAGCCTCATGTAATTGTCGTTATTAAAGGTCTCCATCCTACCCGAATCAGCCATCGTTACATTCAGATTTCCTTGCCCTTCGGCATGATTGTAGATTAAAATATCCTTCAACCGTACCTCATCCAGTTTTTTATTGACTTTGATGCTAAAATTTGGAATTCCGTCGTAAAAAACGCCTTCTTTGATATCTAAGGATGGAGTCTTCATCCGGATATCATAGAGTAGCGAGAAGGTCTTTAGGTTTACCTTTGGCACCAAGTAATTGTTGGACAGAAAGGCCAGAAAAGTCAAGCCTACTGCAAAAATGCCAATGGGTAGCATCGCCCTAGTCAGTGAAATCCCACTTCCTTTGATCGCGGTAAGCTCAAAGTGCTCGCCCAGATTTCCGAAAGCCATCAAACTGGAAAGGAGCATTGCCAATGGTAGTGCCATGGGAGAAATGCTGATCACGAAGTAGCCGATCAGTTCCGCATAAATCAAAAATCCCAATCCCTTACCGAAGATTTCGTCAAAATACTTTAACATGTTGACAATCAACAAGATAAAGTCTACCACTAAAAAGGTGAGTAAAAAAGGGCCTAAAAAGGAGCCTAGAATAAGCTTATCTAGTTTTTTCATCTGCAGAAATCCAAACAAAGTAAGGGAATTTCTCATTGAGAAACTGCACGTAAAGATGGGATTTATCCTCCAATAGTTTCTTTTAACTTCAAAATGAGGCCTTCCCAAATTCCTTCAAGTTCATCCAGGGTATATAGATTTGACTGATCAATCACTTTCAAAAATAGGGATTGGGTAAGTTCGGTCTCATCTAACTTGAATTCGATGAAGGATTCCACAGCGCTGTTTGGAAATTTAGGATCAAAAAAATCCCATCGAACATGCAAATTGGCTTTCACGATGGTTTGCTTCGCATAATGGTCCTCTTGATCAAAATTAAAGATGTAGTTTTTATCTTCATCAATGCGGACTTTATCGGCAAACCATTCTTGCAACCCACTCGCAGTACTTAAATAGGTGTAGACAATTTTTTTGGAAGCATTTAATTGATAATCAGCTACAAATTGATCTTTGGACATAAATTGAGGGGGGAAATTCGAATATTTTAATTTCTAAATTACTTCTCTATTTGCATTTCAGCCAACAAGCCCTCATATTTGCATTCCGTTTTTAGGGGGTCTAAAACTCGAAATCCAATAGAAATTGGTTGAAAAGGAATAAAAAAAGATGTTTTGGAAGGTAACCAATAATCTGAAAATAACCCTAAAAACCAAAAAAGAAATTCGGCGAGGTAGCTCAGTTGGTTAGAGCGCAGGATTCATAACCCTGAGGTCGGGAGTTCAAATCTCCCTCTCGCTACATGAAAATCAAGGACTTACGTTAAATCGTAAGTCCTTTTCTGTTTCATGAAAACACCACTTTTTATCTTGAAATACTTGCTATCATTGGGTTTTCTTGCGTGAGGTTTCAAAAAAAAGAGACCCCTATTGCTAGAGGTCTCAGTCGTATTTTTTCAAACTTAAACTATTACTCACATTAAAAAATTATTTTGGATATTTAACAAATCCATTCATAACTACAATCTTTCCATTTGAAACTCTGAATGCATCCTGCCATAGAACTTTTGTAGATTTACCATCAACTTCTAAATCAGCTTCGTCCCATATTAATACCCACTCCTCTCCATTATCAGCAACAACTGGTAATGAAACAAGTTGTTTGTAATTTATTATATTGAATTTTGAAAAGTTTATTTCTGCAAATTTAACCATGGAATCTTTACCATTTATAACTGTTCCATCCTCCAAATTAAAAACTGCAGTATCAGCTAAAAATTCTCCCATTTGCTTAAAATCTTTTTCAAAAATTGCTTGATGAAATTTTTCAACTAATAATACATTGCCTTCACCTCCAATTTTGAAATTATCTGAGTAGGTAGGTTTGAAAATGTGCTCAACTGTTGCTGATTTTTGCTCAGCAGTTTCTGTTTTTGTTTCTTGGTTTGAACAAGCAGTTAATGATGCTGATACAAGAAAACATAGTAATATTTTTTTCATTTTTTTAGAATTTAAATTGTTTTCCTACTCATAAGGCTTTTCAGATACGCCCCGTTTTTTAAAGTGGGTTCTGGACTCCACTAAATAAGTTTCTAAGGAATGATAGTGATTACAAGAAGTGTAAATAGAGCTGTTGCGTTAAAATTGCAACAGAGTATGTGATTTACCTTTCAAAAGGTAAGTAATATATTTTTATACTTAATGTATTCTATCTCTGTAGTCCATTATTTTATTGTTAAGATAACTTGAATTGCACTAAACTCCCTGTGTGAGGAAAACACCCCCTGAAATCGACTGAAATCGGTCGTTTTCGGTTTTGAAAAAACGTATTTCACTACAAATCAACGCTTTCATTTTCTTAAAAAATCTTCATAACCCTGAGGTCGGGAGTTCAAATCTCCCTCTCGCTACAGAGGCTTCCCTCCTGGGGAGCCTTATTTTTTTACTTTAATTTTTTTAACTATGTTTTTTGTTTACGTGCTGTACAGCCCATCCGCTAACAAGTTTTATGTAGGATACACCTCAAATCTGGAATCAAGGCTGCTTTCTCATAATTTATTGGGTACTAAAGACTGGACGAAACGGTATAGTCCCTGGGAGTTAGTACATACCGAGATCTAAGAAACCAAATCAAGCGCTCTTAAAAGAGAAAAAGAACTTAAAACAGGTGTAGGCCGAGAGTTTATTCAAAAAATGTTGAGCAAAGAATAAGAATTACAAAGCGATTCATAACCACCACGGCGGTCATATCCGCCGCCGCGGACGGGAGCTTACCTTCGGTAGGCAGGCCTGCCTACCGAGGCTGGTTCAAATCTCCGGCTACGCTACTGAAAGGTTTTTCGTTTGGAAGACCTTTTTTTATTATTACTTTAGGTGCATGGATTCATAACCACCACAGCGGTCAGTTACGCGGCGGCGGACGGGAACCTACCTTAGGTAAGCCTGCCTGCCAGCCGAGGCTGGTTCAAATCCCAGTCTGGCTACACAAAATCAATGACTTACGTTAAATTGTCGGTCCTTTGTTGTTTTTGCATGAGGTTAAAAAAATTAACGGCGCCTTAAATAATTGGGAAAGTAAAGAATTGTAGAAATTGTCTTATTATAAACTATTGAAATAAAAATATGGAAGTACATCACCCACACCACCCAACACATAAAAAGAAATGGTCTGAATACATTATTGAATTTATGATGTTATTTACTGCTGTAACTCTTGGATTTTTTGCTGAAAATGTAAGAGAACACAATATAATGATTGAACGTAAAGAGCAAAACCTGGGTTCTATTTTACAAGATTTGAAACAAGATTCAATTTTTCTTGAGAGTACAATTAAGTACTCTGATGATGGCATACGATACTTTCAAAAGTTAAAAGCTAAATTATATGAATTTCATGATAATAAATTAAGTGAAAATGAATTCATTCAATTTACTATGGATAATATTGATAGTTCATATGTCAATCAAACAGTTTTCCTAAATAGCTCTTCCTATAAAAATATGATTGCTACTGGTAATTTAACTTATGTTGAATCTACGGATCTAAAGTGGAAGCTATCTAATTATTATGAAGCTTGGAATAAAAGAATTGAGCTTAATGGAGAACAAGTAGATAATACATCTGAAGTGTTATTTAAAGAACATCTTCCAGTAAGAAACTTTTATTTTAATCATATTTTAGATAATCCTAATAC
>Ga0209769_1000394_pt1 | contig 17468 bp, 14 predicted proteins | sample LauGreSuBDMM15DN_2_FD_187569 | JGI IMG/M metagenome (GOLD analysis project Ga0209769, IMG submission 187569) | Freshwater lake microbial communities from Lake Michigan, USA - Su13.BD.MM15.DN (SPAdes) (version 3) | ecosystem: Environmental > Aquatic > Freshwater > Lake | place: Lake Michigan, USA...
GGCCACATCGATCGCTTTAAGAAGGCACTTGCAGATACTGGAATGAAAGTTCCGATGGCGACAACAAATCTCTTCTCGCACCCAGTATTTAAAGATGGTGCATTCACATCTAATGATCGCGATATTCGTCGTTATGCGATCCGTAAAGTAATGCGCAATATTGAACTTGCCGTTGAACTTGGCGCAGAGACCTATGTATGTTGGGGCGGACGCGAAGGCGCAGAATCTGATGGCGCCAAGGATGCATACGTTGCACTTGATCGTTTCCGCGAAGCATTCAACATCCTCGGCGAATTTGTCACTGACAACGGTTACAAAATTAAGTTTGCAATTGAACCAAAGCCAAATGAGCCACGCGGAGATATCTTCTTGCCAACAATTGGCCATGCGCTCGCATTTATCAACTCACTTGATCGTCCAGAACTTGTTGGAGTTAATCCAGAAGTTGGACACGAACAGATGGCCGGTCTTAACTTTGTTCACGGAATTGCACAAGCCCTCTGGCATGGAAAGCTATTCCATATCGATCTCAACGGTCAGCACGGTCCAAAGTATGATCAGGATCTTGTCTTCGGCCATGGCGATCTCAAATCAGCCTTCTTCCTTGTTGATCTACTTGAGAGCCATAAGTACTCAGGTCCAAAGCACTTTGATTACAAGCCATCTCGCACAGAAAGCGATAAGGGTGTTTGGGAATCTGCGACTGCAAATATGCGCACCTACCTGCTTCTTAAGGAGCGCGCACTTGCCTTCCGTAGCGATCCACGCGTGATCGCTGCGATGAAGGAATCAAATATCCCAGGACTTACCGAACCAACTCTTAAAGCTGGCGAGACTTGGAAGTCACTGACAGAGCCCGAAGCCTTTGATGTTGAAGCAGCTGGCGCACGTGGGTATCACTACGAAGCGCTAGATCAGTTAGCACTCGAACATCTCATGGGAGTTAAGGGCTAAACCCTTCTCTCATGCGCTTTACCAACGGTTTCTGGCTCCTTCGCGAGAGCACACTTACGCAAAACGGGGCGGAATTGAACCCTGTGATGAAACGGTAAGTGCTGACCAACGCGCAGCTAACGCCATCGCTTTTGCATCAATACTTTTATTGATTACCAAGTAGTGAAGTAGCGCCGATAAGAATGCATCTCCAGCACCTGTTGTATCTACCACTTCAGCAATTTCTGCTGGTTGGAAGATTGAGTCTTGCGCGCTGTAGAAGGTTGCACCATCTGCACCGCTAGTGACGACAACGTGTGTAAAACGTGTGAGAGCTTGTTCAACTGAGTAATCGCCAGAGAAATCATCTTGTGAGCCAATGAGATAGTCGGCGCGAAGGACCTGGGCATCTGTTAGTGCTGCCGATCCCACCACTGTAATAGCACCGCCCCTTTGGGCAATCTCTAAATCTTTCACAAAGTTAGTTCTCCATATGACAAAGGCAACAATGTCACCTGTGTTAATTGGTAATCCCTCAAGTGAAACTTGATCTAGCTTGTCATCTGAAATCACAACTATCGTGCGCTCACCCTGTTCATCGACAGGTATTGCTACATGTGAGACAGGGCCAGGAATGACTGGTGTATAGAGCGTGGCAATATCTGAACCTTTGAGGTGTTCATCAAGTGTATGACTGAGTTCATCATCTCCAAGATAACTAACAAATGTAACTGCCGTACCCGTTGAGGCCAGTGCAATTGCAACATTGGCACCAGTGCCACCGGGGCGTTCAATAGACAGGCCATCGTGATAGCGCACGCTATCCCAGGCAACTGGACCCACAATCCACACCGAGCAGTTACGTGCACGATAGATAATTTCAAGTGCTTTACCTGCCTCTGAAATCTCACTCCATCGCACTTGATTGACCCAAGGAATTGAATAGAAGCCATGACTTGTTGGAAAACGAAGTGAAACAAGTGCACCAGCAAGTGCGCTGACGGTATCTGTATCTCCGCCTCGTTCGCAGGCGCTGATGTAGGCCTGCTCAACCGTTGACGATGATGCTGCAATTGCGATTACAGTCTTAAGAGTGTGGAGAGGATCTAACGAAACTTGGGCTTTCTCATCAAAGTGCGTGGAGAAAAAATCTACATAGCCAATAGCTTCTGCCTCAGCACTTGCAACTGCAGAAATATCTGCAGATGGGTTCTCAAGCAACACTGCAAACAATTTCGACGCAATCAGTGAAGTGGCCACAGCTCGTTCGTGAGAATGTGTTGCTCGTGCGATCTCGGAAATCCACTGACGTCGATTGAGATCATCATCGGATGAAAATGCCATGCCCATCAGAGCGGTGCGCATCATCGCGCCGTTGGAGTTACCGATGAAATGTTGTTCCGACTCTTTAACGGGAAGTCCTACTGCAGCTCGCGTTGTTGGTCCTAGCCCACGCAATACAGGCAGATTCTCCTTCAGGAGTTCTACAAATCGGGTACGAGCTGCAGCTGGAGTGTGAGAGTTAAGTGCCTGAATTGATAGAAGAGTAAGCAAAGTGTCATCGCTGACTCCACCCAGTGGCCAATCAACAATCTCGCTCAGAGAACTCTCGACGCGATATTCATCTTTAAATTCGTACTGGACACCAAAGGCATCACCTGCAGCGTAAGCGAAGAACGCTGTGGCAATGCGAAGTTGCATATCTGCATCAACAGGTGAAGAAAAGGAGCGGGGAAAAAGGAAAGAGCCGGCAAAATCTGCCAGCTCTTTCCGTGAGGACATATAAATTAACTTAACGAGCCGAAGAAGATCTCTTACGTGAGACCGCATCAACAGTTGCTGCCAAGATCAAAACTCCACCTGTCACAAGGAAGTTGATACCCGCTGGCAGACCAAGGAGTCCGAGACCGTTATCGATAATCGCGATAACGAGAGCACCGACAGCTGCGTGAATTAAGCGTCCACGACCGCCGAAGAGGCTTACGCCACCCACAACTGCTGCGGCAACGCCAGAGAGCACAATTGCCTTACCTGCTGTTGCCTCGACTGCGCCGATGCGACTTGCATTGAAGATACCTGAAATCACTGCAAGGAATGAGCAGAGCATAAAGGCGATGATGCGAACCTTTACAACCTTGATACCTGCACGACGAGCAGCTTCTGGATTACCACCAACTGCATAGAGGTGGCGACCAAAGAGTGTGCGATCGAGCAAAAGTGTTCCGAGGAAGAGAACGGTGATCGCGATTGGAACAACGATCGGTACGCCACTGATCTCTTTCATCGATGTGCTGCGATTTACATTGAGCATTGCAACTAGAGATGCACCTAACACTGCAACGATTGCAAGCTTTGTATACATCAATGAAATTGGTCGATTAGCTAGACCATTTCGAGAGCGAACAGCTCTGTCATAGAAATTAATGGCAGTCATAAGGACAAGGGCCGCAATCAAGAATGCCCAACCCATCCATGCAGGAAGGTTGTCATTCATGATCGCTTTAATCTCTGGAACTTCGATGCGATAGAGACCGCCATCACCTAAGAGCGCTAGTTGTAGACCCTGGAAACCTAAGAAGAGGCCCAAAGTAACGACGAATGATGGAACTCCAACTTTTGCTACGAAGAATCCGATCATCGCACCAATAGCAGTACCAATGATGAGTCCGGCGAGAATAGAGATACGCCAATCGACGCCGCCCTTATTTGTCAAGAGAATGAAGAGCGCCATCGCTACACCAGATGTGACACCAGCGGAGAGATCGATCTCTGCAATCAAAATTACAAATACAAGTGCCATTGCCAACATCATAAGAGTGGCTGTTTGAGTCAGGAGGTTTGCGAAGTTTCCTTGTGTAAAGAAGTATGGATTAAGTACTGAGAATAAAATTGTGAGGACAAAGAGTGAGAGCACTGAAGGTAGAGCTCCCATTTCGCCGCCTTTTACGCGCGCTTTATAGGCATCAATCTGCTGACGGACATTTCCTTCGTGGCCTGATCCGATAGTTACGCTCATGCTTGATCTCCCATCGTGCGAGAACCAGTGATGTATTGAACAACGTCAAGGTGATTTGTCTCAGAAGACTTCAAATTCGCAACCATCTGACCGAGATAGAGCACGGCAATATCATCGGCGACCTTAAATACATCTTGCAGGTTGTGGCTAATAATGATGACAGCAACACCCGAGTCAGCAAGGCGACGGACCAAGTTAAGTACTTGTTCAGTCTGAGCTACACCGAGAGCTGCTGTTGGCTCATCAAGGATGACAAGCTTTGCATTACGAAGAACTGAACGGGCGATCGCAACTGTCTGGCGTTGTCCACCCGAAAGTGATGCCACCTTCTGACGAACTGATTTCACAGTACGTACAGAGAGTCCAGTAAGTGTCTTTGATGCCTCAAACTCCATCTGAGGTTCATTGAGAGTAATACCAGTCATAGTCTCGCGACCGAGGAACATATTTTGTACAATATCTAGATTTTCGCAGAGTGCGAGGTCTTGATATACAACTTCAATTCCAAGAGCTGCAGCTGAACGTGCGCTAGGAAGAGTTACTTCTTGACCTTCAAATTTTACGACGCCACTGTCGTATTGCTGAACTCCCGCTAAACCTTTGATGAGAGTGGACTTACCTGCACCGTTATCTCCAACAAGTGCGGTAACTCGCCCTGCATAGGCTGCGAAATTGATTCCCTTAAGAACATCTACCGGACCAAAGCTTTTTGTAATCCCGATGAGTTCGACGATCGGCGTCTGCGATGTCATATCAACCCTTTCAAGCGCATTAGTTATCTTCTACAACTATCAATCTACTTTTATCAATCTACTTTATTTACCTGTTAAAAGCCTCCGCGCCGGTACAAAAAGCACCGGCGCGGAGGACTCTACTTTACTTAATTACGCAGTTACGCCGAATTCGTCACAAGCTGCCTTAACAGCATCTGTACAAACTTCTTCGTACTTAGCATCTCCTGCAGCAATAACATCCTTAACGCCAGCCTGTCCGACTGAGTTTGGAGTTACTGCGATGTAAGGAGTTCCATCAGCAAGTGTCTTATCAGCTGTTGGTGACTCACCGTTAAGGAGAGCAATTGCCAAATCTGATGCAGCTGTTGCGATCAGTGTGTATGGCTTCCAAACAGTTGTTGTCTGCTTACCTAGAAGAACATTCTGGAGACCAGCTGGTGAAGCATCTTGTCCTGAGACAGGAACCTTCAAGCCAGCCTTATCAAGAATTGTGATGATGTTTGCAGCGTTGTTGTCGTTTGGTGCAAGAACTGCATCAACTTTTCCACCAACTGCTGTAAGAGCCTGCTCGAACAATGTTCCGGCCTTTGCGCCATCCCATGTTCCAGCCATTTCAAATACTGGCTTTACGCCAGCTGGTACTAGAACTGAAAGTGCTCCGTCATAGAACATCTTTGCATTTCCATCTGTTGGATCTCCCTGGCCGTAGATAACACGGGCAGTCTTTGGATCCTTACCAGCTGCTGCTAGACCATCAAGAATTGCCTGGCCCTGAAGTGCTCCAACTGACTCGTTGTCGAATGACACGTAGTAGTCAGCTCCTTCGATTGGGCGGTCGTAAGCGATAACAGGAATTCCTGCTTCCTTAGCTGTTGCCGCAACCTGGATACCTGCACCCTGGTAGTCAACAAGGATCATTACGCCGCAACCCTTTGTGAGCATCTGCTCAGCGATTGTTGCGTACTTAGCTGTATCACCTTGTGCGTTCTGAATATCTGTTTCAAATCCTGCACCTGTCAGTGCTGAATCCATTGCTGGACGATCTCCATTTTCCCAACGTGCAGATGACTCTGAGTCAGGAAGGATCATGCATGCACGCTTTGCTGATGCATCATCGCTGCTTGAGCAGCCTGAGATCAACAGAGCTGCTGCTGATGCGATCGCAGCAGCAATAACTAGACGGCGCTTTGCCATATGTATTTACCTTTCGAAAGGTGTACGCGCCCCTGGCTAAAGCTTTTTTAGCCAGACATGAGGACGAGAACCGAACTGAGCGTAATCGCTCATCCCACATAGGTCACTACCCATTTGGTCACGATTTGGTAACCGCATGCGGGGGTCTCGAACGGGTAACCTTGCGTCATGTCTTCTCTTACGCAGTCACAAGCCCTCGCAGTAGCCATTTCAGCTGCAATAGGGGCTGCAATTGAGCGTGGAGATTTAGTGGGAACGATTCCAGCAACCATCCCACTTGAGCGCCCCAAGAATCGAGATCACGGCGACTACGCAACATCGGTCGCCCTCCAGCTAGCCAAGCCAGCCGGCATGTCGCCCAGGGCTGTTGCAGAACTTTTACAGTCCGATTTGTTGGATTTGCCCGAAGTCACCGCGGTCGATATTGCAGGGCCGGGTTTTATCAACATTACTTTGAATAGAAGTAATCAGGCTGAGTTAGTTACAACAATTTTGTCATCACCTATTACATATGGAACCGGAAATTCTCTCGCAGGTGTTTCCGTCAATTTGGAATTTATTAGCGCAAACCCAACAGGGCCACTTCACCTTGGACATACACGCTGGGCTGCAGTGGGAGATGCACTCGGTCGCGTTCTCTCGGCAGCTGGAGCAAAAGTTATTCGAGAGTTTTACATTAACGATCGCGGAAATCAGATGGATCTCTTTGGAAAATCTGTGGAAGCAGCTGCACTCGGTCAACCGATTCCAGAAGATGGTTACCAAGGTGGCTACATCAATGATTTAGCAGATGCCGTTGTGCGTGAAAATCCTGGCATTAAAGAGCTCGCAGCAGATACTCGTCATGAATCATTTCGTGAGGCTGCCTATAAAGTACAACTCGCAGAGCAACAAGGTGTACTCGACACTTTCAAGACACATTTTGATGTCTGGTTTTCAGAGCGCTCGCTTCATGAGGCAGGAGCTGTTGAACATGCCGTTGAGAAGTTGCGAACACAGGGGCACGTCTTTGATTCAGAAGGTGCAATCTGGTTGCGCACAACTGATTTTGGCGATGATAAAGATCGTGTGATCACAAAAGCTAATGGTGACCTCACCTACTTTGCATCAGATACCGCTTATTACATCAATAAGCGTGAACGCGGATTCGATATTTGTATCTATATGTTGGGTGCAGACCACCACGGATATGTGAACCGCTTGCGCGCTACCGCAGCCTGTGCCGGTGATAACCCTGATTACAACGTAGAAATCTTGATTGGCCAGCTCGTCAAAATCATGGAAGGCGGCGAAGAGGTCAAGCTCTCTAAGCGCGCAGGAACAATCATTACCTTAGAAGAATTGGTAGAAAAAGTCGGCGTAGATGCAGCGCGCTACACCCTCATTAGATATCCAGTAGATACACCGATGGTGATGGACATCGACATCTTGCGCAGAAATACAAATGAGAATCCTGTCTATTACGTGCAATATGCCCATGCGCGTATCGCTGGCGTATTAAGAAATATTGAAGAGCTTGCAATCCCTATGGGACTTTCCAACTTTGATCCGAGTCAGCTATCTCACGATCGTGAGAACGAACTACTTGGAACTTTGGCAGAGTTTCCAGGAGTGGTCGCTGCAGCAGCTACATTCCGCGAGCCGCATCGCGTTGCTCGATATCTGGAAGAGCTGGCTGGGGTTTATCACGGCTTCTATGCTGATTGCCGTGTGCTTCCACTGGGTGAAGAAGCGATCTCTCCTCTTCACTCTGCGCGAGCACACTTATGTGCTGCAACTAAGCAGGTTCTTGCCAACGGACTTGATCTACTCGGTGTGAGCGCTCCGGAGAGGATGTAATAAATATGTGGTCACGGGCTATCTCATTTGAAAAAGGACACCTCACCATAAGTGGATTGAGTGCACGCGAATTAGCAACGCAATTTGGAACTCCGACATTTTTTGTCGATGAAGATCACTTCAGAGATCGCGCCAGAGCATGGTCGAAATCGCTCGATCAACACTTTGGTGCATCCGCTGGCGATGTCTATTACGCAGCAAAAGCCTTTATCTGTACTGATGTTGCGCGCTGGATCAAAGAAGAAGGAATAGGAATTGATGTCTGCACTGGGGGAGAGCTCGCAGTAGCACTTGCTGGCGGAATTGATCCAAAGAAAATTGAAGTCCACGGAAATAATAAGTCTGTGGCAGAGATCGACCGCGCGGTACACGTGGGCGTAAAGACAATTGTTATTGACTCACTCTTTGAAATTGACCGTGTGGCAGCAGCTGCTAGTAAGCACGGAGTGCATCAAGGCGTAATGCTCCGCCTTACGCCAGGCGTTGAGGCTCATACACACGAATCGATTTCAACCGCTCACGAAGATGTGAAGTTTGGATTCTCCATAGCAAGTGGAGCTGCAGCTGTTGCTGTTGCAGAGGTACTCACACATACATCCCTTGAGCTACGGGGTTTTCATTGCCACATTGGTTCACAGATCTTTGGCACCGATTCTTTCGAATTAGCTGCCACCCGAATCATTGCTCTGATGAAAGCCTGCAAAGAGAAGCACGGTATTGAATTACCTGAACTTGATCTTGGTGGGGGATATGCAATTGCATATGTTCCAGGTGAGGCAACTGTTGAACCAGAGGATGTACTTCCATCGCTGAGCGCTGTAGTCAAGCGTGAATGTGCAGCTGCTGGATTGGCTTTGCCAATAATTTCAATTGAGCCAGGTCGCAACATTGTCGGGCCAACAACCTTCACACTCTATGAAGTAGGTACCGTTAAAGATGTTCTTCTAGAAGATGGCAGCACTCGTCGTTACATCTCCGTCGATGGCGGTATGAGCGATAACATCCGCCCTTCACTCTATGGCGCAGAATATTCTGCAGTCCTTGCAGATCGCCTATCAACATCGGCTCATGTACTTTCACGCGTTGTTGGAAAGCATTGTGAAACTGGCGATATTGTTATTCGAGATATCCAGCTTCCATCAGATATTGCTCCTGGTGATCTCCTTGCAACCCCTGCCACAGGCGCATATGGGCGAAGCATGGCCAGTAATTACAATCATGTGCCGCGCCCCCCTGTTGTTGCGATAAAGAATGGAAAAGCACGCGTAATTGTTCGCCGAGAAAATGAGGCAGATCTGCTCGCACTCGATGTGAAAGAATAGGCATATGAGATCCCCAGACCAGCCAGTACGCATTGGCATGCTCGGCTGCGGTGTGGTCGGAAGTGAAGTCGCCCGCCTCATCCTTGTTGACACTCACGAGCTCTCCACCAGAGCTGGCGCGAAAATTGAATTAGCGAAGATTGCAGTGCGTGAGATTAGACCTCGTCCTGGAATTCCAAGTGATTTATTTACCCTTGATGCAATGTCAATCGTCAATGATCCGACTATCGATCTGATCATCGAAGTAATGGGCGGAATCGAACCCGCACGCGAATTAATCCTTAAAGCAATCAGTAACCGTAAATCAATAGTCACTGCCAACAAGGCTCTCCTGGCAAGCCATGGCGCAGATCTATTTACCGCCGCATATGCACAAGGTGAAGACATTTATTATGAAGCAGCAGTTGCTGGCGCTATCCCAATCATTCGCCCTATGCGTGATTCACTCGCTGGCGATCACGTCGTGCGTCTTATGGGAATTGTTAACGGAACAACAAATTACATTCTGACAAAGATGCATGAAGATAATCGTGAATTCGCAGATGTATTGGCAGAGGCTCAGAAGTTGGGTTATGCCGAGGCAGATCCGACAGCAGATGTTGAGGGCTTTGATGCGGCAGCAAAGGCTGCGATTCTCTCTGGTCTTGCCTTCCACACTCGTGTCACTGTCGAAGATGTGTACCGTGAAGGAATTTCATCGATCACTCTGGAAGATGTACAGATTGCAAAGTCGATGGATCACGTCATCAAATTACTTGCAATCGCAGAGTTGACTCCTTCTGATGAAATCTCAGTGCGTGTACATCCAGTACTTCTCCATAAGAGCCATCCGCTTGCTTCTGTGCGCGATGCGTTTAACGCAGTCTTTATTGAAGCCGAATCTGCTGGACCACTGATGTTCTATGGTCGTGGCGCAGGCGGGGCACCTACAGCTTCAGCAATTCTCGGCGATGTTGTCGCCGTCTCTAGGCATATTGCACTTAACTCAATTGGCCAGCGCGAGACTGATTACGCTGATCGTGACATCGCACTAATTGAGTCCACTAAGACTAAATTCCTTATCCGCCTTGAAGTAAAGGATAAATCAGGTGTTTTAGCTGCAATCGCTCAAACTTTTGCTGAGCAGGATGTCTCTATCCAAACTGTTGATCAAAATGGTCGTGGTGCTGATGCTGAATTAATTATCGTCACCCACGGTGCAACTGAAGGCGAACTCAAAGCCACCGTTGAAGCACTCAAAAAGCTTCCCATCGTTACCAAAATCTCTAGCGTAATCCGCGTAGAAGGTTCGACATCCTTATGAGCATCTTTGGATTGAAGAAGAAATCTGGAGCTCATCAGTGGCGCGGAGTTATTGAGGAGTACCGAGATCGTCTACCTGTCAGCGAAAAGACACCAATCATCTCCTTGCGTGAAGGTGGCACACCGCTTATCTATGCTTGCAATCTTTCAGACCTTCTTGGCAACAATGTCTGGATTAAGTACGAAGGTTTAAATCCAACAGGATCATTTAAAGATCGCGGAATGACAATGGCAATTTCAAAGGCGGCAGAAGATGGCGCTAAGGCTGTTATCTGCGCATCGACTGGAAATACCTCGGCATCTGCTGCAGCCTACGCTGTGAAAGCTGGTATGACTCCTGCAGTTCTTATCCCCAAGGGAAAGATTGCAATGGGCAAACTTGCTCAAGCAGTAATTCATAACTCAACAATTTTGCAGGTCAATGGAAACTTTGATGATTGCCTCACCCTGGCACGCGAACTTTCAGAGAACTATCCAGTTGCTCTCGTTAACTCTGTAAACCCTTTCCGGATTGAAGGTCAGAAGACAGCGGCTTTTGAAGTTGTAGATATGTTGGGAGATGCTCCCGATATTCACGCCCTCCCTGTTGGAAATGCTGGAAATATCACTGCGTATTGGAAGGGTTACAAGGAGTACCGCGCTGATGGTCTTTCGACAAAGTTGCCACAGATGTATGGCTTCCAAGCAGCTGGTGCAGCTCCGATCGTTAAAGGAAAGATCGTAAAGAATCCTGACACCATTGCTACCGCAATACGTATTGGAAATCCAGCATCATGGGCACAAGCAGTTGAAGCTCGTGATGTATCTGGCGGAGTCATCGACTCTGTTACCGATAGAGAAATACTCTCTGCTTATCGTCTGATTGCAGCGATAGAAGGTATCTTCGTTGAGCCTTCATCTGCCGCCGGTCTTGCAGGGCTGATCAAATATAAGAAGGCAGGCAAACTTCCTGCAGGTAAAACAATTGTCATCACTGTGACAGGTCACGGACTTAAAGACATTCCTTACGCACTCGATGCAGCGAAGAAGCCTGTCGTTGTTCCTGTTGATCTTAAAGCTGCAGCAAAAGCCCTGGGACTCAAGTAAATGGGACTTAAATAAATGGCGAAGCCAACTTTTAAAGCAAATCCAATTCAGGTTCAGGTTCCTGCCACCAGTGCAAACCTAGGACCTGGCTTTGATTGTTTTGGTTTAGCACTAGATCTCCATGATCGTTATGTCGCGCAAATTCTTGATGAGCCAGGCCTTGATATTGATGTCGCAGGTGAAGGTGCGACGACTCTTCCGCGCACTGATAAGAACCTTCTGATCAAAGCGATGTATAAAGGTTTCGACTTCCTTGGAGGAAAACCAAAAGGTATTGCTGTTCGCGCACTCAACGTTATTCCTCATGGTCGTGGTCTAGGTTCATCGGCCAGTGCAATCGTTGGTGGGCTAGTTCTTGCTCGAGCCCTGGTACTTACCGGATCAGATAAAATGAGCGACGAGACACTTCTGGATTTAGCAACAGCGATGGAAGGCCACCCAGATAATGTTGCAGCAGCACTTTACGGCGGAGCAACTATCGCATGGCAAGAAGATCACCATGGCAAGCTTGTTTCGCGAGCACTGCCTCTTGCAGTTGATACGCGCGTGCGTGCCATCGCCTTTATTCCAAAGAATGAACTTTCTACGAGTAAAGCTCGTAAATTACTTCCAGAGTCGGTGCCACATGCAGATGCTGCTGCTAACTCAGCACGCAGCGCACTTTTATCTCACGCACTCTCTCATCGCCCGGACTTACTCTTTAGAGCTACCGAAGATTTTCTTCATCAGGAGTACCGTGAATCAGGGATGCCTGCCTCACTTAAATTAATGCGTACACTTCGCAAGGCAGGCGTCGCAGCATTTATTTCAGGAGCGGGCCCAACCGTGCTCGTACTTCACACCTCTGATCAATCCGAGCTCAATCAGCTCTTGCGTGCTGGCGGGGATGCATTTGAGGCGAAAAGTCTGGATATTGCAGTACGTGGAGCTACCCTGCTATAGTTCTGCCATCACCTTAAAGCCCGTAAGTTAGGGCAACGAATTAAGTTGGTAAATCAAAAAATCCCTTGGGTTTGACTCGCATATTTTTGCGGCGAACCCCAAACTGAAAAGATACACATGACCGAAAAAGAACCTGTCCGTTCAAGCAGTCCTGAGCTCACAGCGATGACCCTTCCTAAGTTAAAGGAAGTTGCCTCACAACTTGGCATCGAAGGCGCAGCGAAGATGAAGAAGGACCAGCTCGCTGAGGCGATCGCTGATTTGCAGGCAAGTAACCGTGAAGCAGCAAAGGCTGAGCGCGAAGCTCGCCGCGAAGCTCGCAACGCTAAGCGAAGCGCTGGACGCGATAACAACAATAATTCCTCAGATGATTCCTCTGATGATTCAGAGAACGATGAACAAGGCGAGAGCGATTCATCAGATAATTCAAACGAAGGAAACGATCGTGGAGATCGTAATGACCGCAACCGTGGCCGTGACCGCAATCGTGGCCGTGACCGCAATCGCGATCGCAACCGTGACCGTGGACCACGCGAAGAGCGTGAGCCTGTCATCGGTGAAGACGATGTTCTTGTTCCAGTCGGTGGTCTTGTCGACATCATGGATAACTTCTCATTTATTCGTACCGGTGGCTACCTTCCAGGACCTAACGATGTCTATGTTTCACAGAGCCAAGTTCGTAAATATGGACTTCGCAAGGGTGATGTTGTTACTGGTCAAGTACGTCAGCTTCGTGAAGGTGAGCAGCGTCAAAAGTACAATCCACTTATTACTTTGGAAACAATTAATGGCGTTACACCTGAAGAGGCTAAAGGCCGCGTTGAATTCGGAAAGCTTGTTCCTCTCTATCCGCAAGAGCGTCTTCGCTTAGAGACCGAACCAAATATTCTCACTACTCGTGTTATTGATTTGATCGCACCTATTGGTAAGGGTCAGCGCGGACTTATTGTTTCACCACCTAAGGCTGGTAAGACAATGGTCTTGCAGGCAATTGCTAATGCGATCACAACAAATAACCCTGAGTGTCACTTGATGGTTGTTCTCGTCGATGAACGCCCAGAAGAAGTGACAGATATGCAGCGCAGCGTGAAGGGTGAAGTTATTGCTTCAACTTTCGACCGCCCGGCAGATGACCACACCACAATTGCAGAGCTTGCAATCGAGCGCGCAAAGCGTTTAGTTGAGCTAGGCCATGATGTTGTTGTTCTCCTTGACTCGATTACACGTCTTGGTCGCGCATACAACATCGCAGCCCCTGCATCAGGTCGAATCCTTTCTGGTGGTGTTGATTCAGCAGCGCTCTATCCTCCAAAGAAGTTCTTCGGAGCTGCTCGTAATATTGAAGATGGCGGTTCGCTCACCATCTTGGCAACAGCACTTGTTGATACAGGCTCTCGCATGGATGAAGTGATCTTCGAAGAGTTCAAGGGAACTGGAAATATGGAGCTCATCCTTGATCGCCGCTTGGCAGATAAGCGAATATTCCCAGCGGTAAATGTTGTCGCTTCGGGTACTCGTAAAGAAGAAATTCTTATGGGAACAGAAGAGCTCAATATCGTCTGGAAACTTCGTCGCGTACTTCACGCACTTGAGCCTCAGGCAGCTCTTGAACTTCTCCTGGAGAAGATGAAGGGCACCAAGTCCAACGTTGAATTCTTAATGCAGATTCAGAAGACTACGTCTGGACCAGACGACTCCAAATAATTTCTTAGAAAAGGCCCTTGCCTCTGACCATTCAATCATGAGTGGCAGGGGCCTTTCTCTGCCCTCTCCATCTCATAATTAAGAAATCAGATATCAACTCTGGTACCTGAGAATGGAGAAGTCATGAGCAATCAAGCAGTTGGCAAGTATGCAGATTCGATCATCCAGTGGGGTGGAATTTTTAGAACTATTTTCACAGTTCTTGGTTGGATCTATCTAGCACTTGGAGGAATTTTTGGCTTTTATTATGGACAAAATATGTATGGAAACCCTTTCATGTTTTTGATCCTAGGCTTACTTGTCGGAGCGCTCGGAACGCTCACAATGTTTGGGTATCGCCTCGTCTTTGATTACCTGTTGATGAAGGCACACCAGACCAAGATGTAGATCCCTTCAATGTAAAAAACCACCGACTCGCTGTGAGTCAGTGGTTTTTTACATTGAAAAACTATTGAGGAACGAAGACTTCCCTGATTACACGATTAACGAGTGCTAAGTAGGCATCGTTATCGACTGGGCTTTCGCTCAAGTCATCAACGATCTTTCCAAGAGTCCATGCCTGCATCAAAACTGCAAGTGCATGTGAATCAATCTCAGCGTTACATAATTTTCGTGATTGAGCGTCTTTAATCAGCTGCACGAGAGCATCAGTCAATCGTTGCTGTTCTCCTTGAAGCAGTACAGACATGCGCGGGCTCGTAATCGCTCGACCAATAGTGAGCGCACGTTCTTGACGCGCACGTTTCATTCCCTCACCTTGCGTCACAGCAGATAACTGCGAAAGTCCAATGTAGAACTCTTCACCAGTCTTCGCAGTTGTTAGCAGTGATTGCAGAGCTGTGATGTTGGTATCGACATAGCGCGCGTACCTAACAATCATCGCGCCTTCTAGAAGATGATAGATATCTTCAAAGTGGTGATAGAGAGAGCCTTTAGAGATACCCGAACGATCAAGAACCATCTCGACAGTGATTTCATCGAAGCGGTACTTATCCAAGAGGTCAGCGGCACACTCAATCAGCGAGGACTTGGTCGGGTGGGACGTTTTGGGCATAGCCGTATTGTGGCCAAAAGCGCGCCAAATCTCACTATGAAACCCCGCACTGAGCATGTGATCCGCGTAGAAATCAATGAGTTTTCACATGGACATCACAAGGTCAGGGTTCATTCTCTACTCAGAGGCAGCGCAGAGTGCGCAGAGCCGGTATTGATTGAAGGAGTAGAAAATGATTTTAATTAAGAAGGTTGGCGCAATCACTGCCCTCGCACTTGCACTTTCAGTACCCGGTGCAGTTGCCGCTGAAACCACAACTGCGACGGTTCCTCTCAACACTCTGACTGCCCGTGAGCAGGCAGTTATTAACTTCCAGAATTCAATTACTGCATTTCGAACAGCGCAGGCTGCACGTCAAGCTGCGATCCGTCCACTTGCTGATGCGCATCAGGCAGCGATCACTGCTGCAAATACAGCATTCACAACGGCGATTGCGTCAGTAACAACACAAGAAGGTCGTGATGTTCTCGTTACAACTCGCAAGAATGCGATCACAGCAGCACACACAACTTTCAAGGCAGCGGTAGATGCACTCGGTGCAAAGCCAACGAAGCCAACAAAGCCTGCAAAGCCAGGCAAGGCTGAGAAGGCTCCGAAGAGCGGCAACTAAGCCCAGCGATTTTCCGGGGTGGATCGGCTCTTTCCCGCATAGAGATTTCATCGATTTCTCAGGTGCGGGGGAGAGCCGATACTCTTTCCCCCTAGCAATCGAATACTTGGTTCACCTGGCCGAAAGGCGCGGGACCCAAGTCGAACAGAGGAAAAACAATGAAGCCAGAGATCCACCCAGAATATAAAGAGACCCAAGTAACTTGTGGTTGCGGTGAAAAGTTTGTAACCCGCTCAACAGTTGCAAGCGGATCAATCTACGTTGAAGTGTGTTCAGTATGCCATCCGTTCTACACCGGAAAGCAGCGCATCCTCGATACTGGTGGACGCGTAGCTAAGTTCGAAGAGCGTTTCGGTAAGAAGACAGCTAACTAGCTTTTTACTAAGACCGCCCCGCTGGCCATTGTGGCTTGCGGAGCGGTCTTTTTATTTACCGGCGTACCAAATTTCTCTACCTCTTATCTACAGCGAAAGGAGTCAGTAATGAGTAGTGATCGCTTTGCATCGGCACATGAAATGGTCCGTGAATATCAAGAACTCGAACAACTTATGGCTGACCCGTCGATCCACGAAGATCAAGGCAAGGCTCGCCAACTCGGCCGCCGTTATGCCCAACTTGGTCCAGTCGTTGCAGGATTTAATGAGTGGAAAGCTGCTGCTGATGATTTAGAGGCTGCTAAAGAGATGGCGCTCGAAGATCCTGATTTCGCTTCGGAAATCCCAGCTCTAGAAGAAACTGTTGAACGTACCGCAACTCGACTCGAAGAGTTATTGCTTCCTCGGGATCCTAATGATGATCGCGATGTGATTATCGAAGTCAAGGCCGGAGCAGGTGGAGATGAATCCGCACTCTTTGCTGGAGACCTTGTTCGTATGTATCAGCGCTATGCAGAAAAGCGTGGATGGAAAATTGAAATTATCGATATGACTGAGTCAGATCTTGGTGGGTATAAAGATATTTCTATGGCTGTTAAATCAAAGGGAACACCTGAGCCAGGAACTACACCTTATGCGCGTTTGAAATTTGAAGGTGGAGTGCACCGCGTGCAGCGTGTTCCAGAGACTGAAAGCCAGGGACGAATTCACACATCTGCTGCCGGTGTATTGGTACTTCCAGAAGCTGAAGAAGTAGATGTTGAACTGGATATGAATGATGTGCGCGTAGATGTCTATCGCTCATCTGGCCCCGGTGGTCAATCTGTGAATACAACTGACTCTGCAGTCCGACTTACCCACGTGCCTACCGGCATCGTTGTTTCGTGTCAGAACGAAAAGTCTCAGCTTCAGAATAAAGAATCTGCGCTCCGTATTCTTCGTGCTCGCCTTTTGGCAGATGCCCAAGAGAAAGCTGAGGCGATCGCGATGGCAGAACGTAAGAGCCAGGTACGCACAGTGGATCGTTCTGAGCGCATCCGCACCTATAACTACCCAGAGAACCGCTTGAGTGATCATCGCGTCAATTACAAATCAAATAATTTAGATGCAGTTCTTAACGGTGAGCTCGATGATGTTATTCAAGCACTCCTTGATGCCGATAAAGCTGCAAAGCTTGCATCAACGGAGTAATGGCTAGCAATCATGAACTTTAAAGAATTCTTGGCAGCGGGAAAGGAACAATTGAGCGCTGCAGGAATTGATCCACTCGATGCCGAACACCTGATGGCATATGTCTTAGGAATTTCGCGGATGGATCTGCATAACCCAGTTGTGGTCGAAGATCGACTTGCTGGATT
>Ga0209769_1000395_pt1 | contig 17467 bp, 11 predicted proteins | sample LauGreSuBDMM15DN_2_FD_187569 | JGI IMG/M metagenome (GOLD analysis project Ga0209769, IMG submission 187569) | Freshwater lake microbial communities from Lake Michigan, USA - Su13.BD.MM15.DN (SPAdes) (version 3) | ecosystem: Environmental > Aquatic > Freshwater > Lake | place: Lake Michigan, USA...
GAAATAGGCAGTGGCGTATCAATGGGAGTAGGGGTACTGCTGCTGTCGCCAAAGTAATTTTTCTCGGCTTCCGCCACTAGCACTACCTCGGATTTGAGTAAAGGGATAACAAAGCCATCCTCGATTTCTACTTCGATCCGGCCTCCTGCTGATACTTTCCGAATGATACCCTCTTCTTTGCCGTGCAGGACACGTACTCGGTCTCCTATATTCATGGGGTCAATGCTTTTTTATAGGTTTCTATGGCTCTATTGCGGGCAAATTTATGCTCCACAATTGGCTGGGGGTAGCTAGAAGTCCCCAATTCAGGCACCCATTTTTTGATGTAGCGAAGATCTTTGTCAAATTTCTCCGTTTGTGAGTCGGGGTTGAAGACCCGAAAGTAAGGCTGGGCATCCGTGCCCGTACCTGCGGCCCATTGCCATCCTCCGTTGTTGGAGGCGAGCTCAAAGTCGAGTAGTTTTTTTGCAAAATAGGCCTCTCCCCATCTCCAGTCAATCAGAAGGTGTTTGGTCAAGAAGGAGGCGACAATCATTCGCACGCGGTTGTGCATAAATCCCGTGTTGTTTAGTTCCCGCATGCCTGCATCCACAATGGGATAGCCTGTAAGACCTTCGCACCAGGCTTGAAATTCCTCCTCATTATTTCTCCATGGAATGCGGTCGTATTGGGGTTTGAAAGCACGATCGACCACCTGTGGGGCATGACCTAGAATCATCATGTAAAACTCTCGCCAGATCAACTCATTCAAATAGGTAGCATTGAGGGAAGCTGCTTTCAGGGCAAGGCTACGGATGGAAAGGGTGCCGAATCGTAAGTGAATACCCAACCTGCTTGTTCCTTGCACTGCCGGGAAGTTACGCTGTGCCTCATATTCCCTGAGGATTGAATCCTGGACTTGGGTACTTGGAATTTCAATGGAGGAGGCTTCAAACCCCATGTCCGACAAACTTAAATAGGGAAGTGGATTGCATTGGTGCAGGTTTTTCCAGTTGGCCTCCGGAAGGGGCTGCACTCGGGTTTGTCGAAACTTTTCCAGCCAATTCCGACTGAAGGGGGTAAAGACCTTGTAAAATTCCCCTGATCCATTTAAAATTTCCCCTGTTTCAAAGATTACTTGGTCCTTGAAGGTCAGAAAAGGGATGTTTTTCTTGGAGAGCAAGGCCTCAACTTGTGTATCTCTGGACTGCGCATAGGGCTCGTAATCCCGGTTGGTGTATACTGTTTGTAGGTCAAATTCTGCTAAGAGCTCCTTGAAGATTGTTTCTGGATTGCCGTACTTGACCAGCATGGATCCGCCTTGTTTTTCAAAAAAAGCTTTCAGGCTTGCGATTTTTTTATGAATAAAGGAGACGCGGGCATCGGTTTTATCCTCCAAGGCATCTAGGATGTGACGGTCAAAAATAAAGAGAGGTAGCAGGTGCTCCTCTTGTTGTAGGGAATAAAAAAGTGCAGTTTGGTCTTCTATTCTGAGGTCTCTACGAAACCAGCACAGGCTAATTTTTTTCATGAGCTTTCATTTGCAAGAGAATAGCGAGTAGCAGGAAATTGTTTAAAAATTTGTTGTTAAAACTACTTGTCAACGGTTGACAGTCAACAGACGACAGCCAATTGCGTGTATGTACAGGGTGCATTTATCCCACTTCTTGATTCTTGAATCGGAGTTCAGCATTCGATATTACCTAAAATCCCGTATTTCGTATCTCGTACTTCGTATTTCAATTTGACCCACCTCGATTCTCCTTAGGAGGAATTTTTTCATTTTTCACTGGAGGAATGTAATCGTCTTGGAGGGGAAGGTTTTCTAGTTTGATCGGTTTCCAATCTTCTTTTCTTCCATAATCATCCCGTAAAAAGTCATCGGAATCCTGAAGGTTTAGGCGTTCGGCTTTTCTTCGTGCAAGTTTCCGGAAGAGCTCAGAAAAGGAATTGAAGGATACATTTTGGGTCACCGAAGCACCGTAGGAAAGCACATTTTGTGATAAGGAGAGAGAGGTAAATGCATTGAAGTTGTTCCGATTAAAAATACGCAGTCGATAGACCCCATCTTCTGTAATCAGGTATTCTGCTTGCCAATCGCCGATGATGGATGCGGCACTAGCAGATCCTTTGTTGTCTGTAAATCCACCATCTCGGGAAACACGGAGGCGACCATCGAGGAAGGTTCGTGCCACGCTAATTTGGAAGTTTTCTAACGCATTTTGATCTAGATTAGCTAGGTCAATGGATACTTCTAGGTTTTTGTCAAGCTGGCCCATAAATCGATTGATTTGTGAGGACAGCAGGTTTCCCAAACTAGAGGAGAGGGTAGATCCACCGGAAAACTCTCCCTCCGGGGAAAGGCTTTGCGCTACGATGACTGAAAAAACTTGCCGGTTCATTTCTTGCTCGTCTGCAGCTACTCGATTTTGGAAGGCCGAGATGGTCGTTTGAATATCTCCACTGGAAGGGAATTTGGAGAAGTCAAAGCCAAATTTGAAAGTAGGTGAAAGCAGTTCTCCTTGTAAATCCATCAGCACCTTTACGGGAAACCGGCGTGCCATCTGGCTATTTTCCTGGTCGGTACTACTTGTTTTTAGCAAGGGCTGAAGCGATACATTTTCTTCATAAGATGCTTTCAGGTTCATGATGCCAGTGTAAGGATCTCCATACCAGGTGATTCGTCCTCCAGGCTGGACGATAAATTGTTTTTTGACCACATTGTAAAGGGAGAAATTGTACTTCCCTTCCACGATGTCATAGTTACCAGCAAGTGAAAAATTGCCTTGGGTATCTACCTTCATGTTGAGCGTACCTCTCCCCCTTCCTTGAATGCTTTCTTCGGTTCTCGGGTCAATGATGATTTCCGTAAAAGCATCGGGAGTGATGTCAAGGATAAAATTCATTCGGATGTTTTCAATTTCCAATCGCTTGACTTCCTCTGCCAGCGCACGAATGCGTACGGTATCTTGAACGTTGATCACTTGAATGAAATCTTCTTGGAATTGTTCCTTGGAGCTAGTCAGTGGAATTGAAATTCGGGTGTTGGGCTGCGAGGTCACTCGCGCGGTCACATCAAGGTTGTTCATACTGCCTTTGACCGCTAGGGTGCCGGTAACATAGGCAGCTCCAAAGAACAGTTCATTGTCCTTTGCGCTGGTATTCAAGACCTGGAAATTGGTCAGCTGCGAGTTGATGTCCAAGTAAATGGAAGAAAATCCCTGGTGGTTGAGGCCACCAGTAAAGGTGGCGCGATTGCCAAAGCTATCCCGAAAGGCTAGATCCTTGAAGCTAATTTGTGTAGGGCGAAATAGGAGGCTACCGTCTAGTTGGTAGGAAGTGTTTAAGTAGTTGACATGAAGTTTTCCTTGCTCCATGCGAGCACTTCCTAGGACTTCGGGATTATCTAGAGTCCCCTGAAGTTGAAGGTTTCCGCTTAAGGTTCCTCCCAAATTGGAAATGTATTTCGATAAAAAAGGCTCAAAGATCACCAAGTTGGCTTCGGTGAGTTTGGCATCGAAGTCTAGATTTTCAGAGTCCAGATCTACGGTTCCATCAATAGCGATTTTCTTCTGCCCATTGAAATAATTTTCTAGGTTGAGTTGCAGGCCCCTTTCTTTCATGGCTGTTGAAAGGTCTACCTCTCCGATTGGAAAATCATTTATTTCTAGGCCTTCAACATGAAGGGAACCAGCTAGGGTCGCTTGATCTTGGAGAGAAGCCAGTTGGAAACGGCCATCGGCGATCCCTTCCACATCCAAGGCGCTGATGGTATTGAGCAGGTCAAGGGAGACACCCTTGATTTCAAGTTCTAGCTTTTCTTCTGGATTGGGACTTATTTTTCCTTTCAGGCTAAGGGACTGATTGGCATTGGTGATGCTCAAGTTGGAGAAGGAAATAACACTGTCTTGTAGGCTTATCAGGTTGCTTGGGTCAAACTGCCAATCTCGATTCAATACGCGAAGGAGTGATGGTTTAAACTTAAGAAAGGTACCACCACTGGAAAATTGCGTTTCCGCTTCAATTCTAGCCTTACTTTGGGTAGAATCCTGGTCCAAGCTCAGCAAGAGATCCAAGTTGGTTTGATCCCAAATTGCCTCTATGCCTAGGTTCGTAAACCCAAGGGTTTCCCCTACGGTTTGTTTTTTGGAATACACGTAAAAGGAAGCCAAAACATCGTTACTATTAATGATTTTGGAGGTATTGAAGTCAATATTGGTATCAAAAGCAGTATTGCCTTTGTAGGTGATCGTATCCAAGGAGGTGAAAAAGTTGAAGACCGTATTTTCTGTGGTTTGGTAAAAGGCCCCTTCCAAGATCGTGTTCTTGGAGATACTCAATTCTGGTTCAAACAAGTGAATCAAGGGGTTGATGTCCCGCATACGGATATTCAAGTCCAGGTTGTAGTCCTTAGCAAAATTCTCCTTCAAATCTGCCAAGGGTGGAGCTTCATTCAATAGAATGGAGAGGTATTGCTTACCAAGTACTTGAAGGTCTTTACTCATTTGCTCCAGCTCAAATTGCCCTGAAGCTGCCATCACCAAGTAGTCAGAATTTAGGGAAAGGGTGCGGGTGCCACCTGCAAATAGGGATTGAAGGAAAAAATCACCAGCATCCAAGGAGCGATCTTTGTATCCTACCTTCAGGTCTCTAACCCGCGCAATTCCTTGCACATCATCCAGCGTAATCCCTTGGGTATCCATATTCAACTTGCCGCTGATAAATAGCGGCGTTTTGGAGAGGTTGATCCGATCCAAAAAAGCGGTTTCTAAGTCTACCAAAAGTTTGACGGAGTCAATCCCTTCGTTCAGGTTGAGGGAGCCACTAATCCGAGATTTCAGGTTCGGGTCGTCTATAGATAGGTTGCCTCGAAATAGGTTGAGTCCATAGATCGCGTCAGTTTGAATTCCAGTATAGCTGTAGTTGTTGATTCCAATTTCACTAATACTTGCATTGAGATCCACCAGTGCGGTTTCTATTGATTTGCCCTTGGCCTGTATGTTTCCTTCCAAGGAGAGCTTTTGAAATAGCTCCCGATCCTCAGCCAATACTCCCAAATCCAAATTTTCGATGCGCAAGCGGGAGGTGATGGTTGAAATTTGGTTGTTTCTTTCGTAATCTATTCGGCCATTTAAGTTACCAATGCTGGTTTTGAAAGATCCATTGGTGGTGAAGCGATGCAGCATGCCGGTTAGGTCTGCATCAAAACGGATGGTATTGAATTTATTTAGTTCCTTTTGGGCCTCTGGATTGAGGTAAGGACTTAAGTCGTTGGCGGAGATCACCGAATTCTTTAGATCTACCCGAAGAAAAGTGCTGTCAAGTTGGGGTAAGCCATCGATTTGAAAAGATCCAAAAAGTGCGGTTTTCTTTCCCATTCGAACTAGAAACTCATCCGTGGTAAGATCTGAAAGCGTGCCTTTAAGCTCACCACTCAAATTAAAGGCATCTTCGATGGCAGGCAGGGTAGGTGCAAAACGGCGGATATCGGAAAGATCAAGAACAGTTTCCTTAAAGCCCAGTGTGAGTTGCACCTGGTTAATAAAATCCCCATATCCTTTTGGACCCTTTGGTTCTAGGAGAAGGTAGTTTTTGATTTGGCTTTTTTCCGTCCGTAGGTCTAGATTCTTTAGTTCCAATGCTTCTGGACTAAAGCGGAGTACAGTTTCAAATTTGGTTATTTGGAGACCTGTGAACCGTTCTTTTCCACTTAAACTACCAAGTTCAAGCCCCAAATTGGGCCCTTCCAACCGGAAGTTGTCTGCATTGGCCGTTAGTTCGATCCATTCCATCCGGTTGTAATCCCATCCTTCAGTGACGGGAGGAGATTGGAGGTTGGAATAGGCTAAGGTGGATTGGCGAAGCTCCAGGGAATTGATATAAAACCGAGCTGTAGGCGTTTCAGTGGTTGTACTTCCAAATGCTTTTCCAAGCGCGGAAATCCATCGGTTGATGTTTAGGGTAGAATCACCAGCGTGGTTGATTAGATGAATACGTGCTTTTTCTATCCGGATATGGTCTAGCTGTGGATCTCCTGGGGGGAGGAGGGAAATGATAGAGAAGTCGGCGTAAAGCTGTTCCGCCCCAATCATCAGGCTGTCATTCTGGTCAAATACCTGCACCTTTTCTAAGGTAACCGCATCCCACCAGCTGAGTTTGATTGTCCCTATTTCCGTGCGGAAATTTGTCTTTTCACTTAGGGTTCGCGTGACTTTGTCGACAAGCCAGTTTTGAACGAAGGGAGTTTGTAGTAATAGGCCTACCGCTAGAAGTAGGAGTAGAATGGAAAAGACAGACCAACTCACTACTCGGAAAGCTTTGTGTAAAAAATCCGTAACTTTGGCCTTATTTTCCAATGGGTACAACCGATATTTCTATACTCGCTATTGAGTCCTCGTGTGATGAGACCTCTGCTTCCATTATAGTTAATGGCAAAGTACTCAATAATATTGTGGCTACACAATCGGTACACGAAAAATATGGGGGTGTAGTTCCAGAATTGGCATCTCGAGCGCATCAGGAAAATCTAATCCCAGTCGTTCATGAGGCACTTTCAACTGCCGGAATTTCAAAAAAGGAGCTCTCTGCTATTGCGGTGACCCGTGGTCCAGGCTTGATGGGTTCCTTGCTGGTAGGTGTAAGTTTTGCCAAGGCCTTTGCCAAGGCCCTTGACATTCCCTTGATCGATGTCAACCACATGCAGGCACACGTGCTGGCCCATTTTATAGAGGAACCGAGGCCAAGCTTTCCATTCATTTGTTTGACCGTCAGTGGGGGACATACCCAGTTGGTGTTGGTGAAGGATCACTTGACCATGGAAGTGATTGGAGAAACTCAGGATGATGCTGTGGGTGAGGCATTTGACAAAACGGCAAAGCTACTTGGGCTTCCGTATCCAGGCGGGCCTTTGCTCGATCGGCATGCAAAAGAAGGCAATCCCAAGGCCTTTACTTTTCCGGTTACCCGGATGCCAGGGTTAAACTATTCTTTCTCAGGGATCAAGACAGCAGTTTTGTATTTTCTTCGGGATCAACTGGCGGAGCATCCAAACTTTATCACCGATAACCTTGCTGATTTATGCGCCAGCATACAGCATACCTTGGTGGAGATGCTGCTGATCAAGCTTAAGGAGGCCATGAAGCAGACGGGTGTCACCGAAGTGGCCATTGCAGGAGGGGTATCTGCGAATTCAGGATTGAGAGCTGCACTTTCGTCCCTGGCACAGCGCAAGGGATGGACCCTGTATGTGCCCGAGTTTGAATATTGCACCGACAATGCAGCGATGATTGCTATGGCTGCGCATTTCAAGTACCTTCGCAGAGAGTTTGTCGGCTACGACATCGCTCCACTGGCCAAAATGAAATTCTAATATGTCCAAGTCCAGTAGATTTGAAAAGGTCATCAACATACGTAACAAGAAGGCAAACTTCGAGTTTGAATTCATAGATACCTATGTGGCGGGCTTGGTACTAAAGGGTACGGAGATCAAATCCATTCGGGAGGGGAAGGTCTCTCTGACGGAGGCGTTTTGTGTATTTTTTGAGGATGAACTTTTCATTCGGCAGATGCACATTTCTCCCTACAGCATGGCGAGCAGCTACAACCACGTGGCGGTTCGGGACCGTAAGTTGTTACTTCAGAAAAAAGAGTTGGTCAAACTCCAAACTAAGTCCCAAGAAAAGGGGTTAGCAATTATACCTGTTCGTATATTTATCAACGATAGGGGCCAGGCCAAACTAGAAATTGCCTTGGCGCGAGGGAAGAAAAATCATGACAAACGCCAGGACCTGAAAGAAAAAGATGCAAAAAGGGAGCTCCAAAGAATGGCCTTTGATTGATGCATTTGGCATTGTGAGGCAGACCGTACTGCCTGTTTACCTTCGTCCCAAAACAGATTCTGCACTAGTTACCCAACTACTTTTTGGAGAGTGCTACTTGCTTACCGGACTCACCTCCGACCGGGAATGGTTTAAAGTGTACCACGAGGATAGCGCTACCGGGGGATGGGTCTGGGCCAAGTCCATCAAAGAAATCACTGCCGAAGCCTACGATACTTTTCTCAACCAAGATTTTCAGGTTGTTACCAGCCCTATTGCTGCGATAGACTACCAGGAAACGCACCTCTACTTGCTGCCGGGCAGCAGACTCCACTTTTCAGAGAAAGAATTATTCAACTGGCAGGATCATTTGGGATTTACGGGCACCTACAGACCCTTTGCGCTCAAGGCCAATCGGGAGGAATTGTTGGACTTGGCCTTACGGTTTTTGAATGCTCCCTTTCAGGCGGGAGGTAGAAGCATCTTTGGGATGGATGCCACGCATGTATTTCACTTGATTCTTGCGATGGGCGGCTATTCTTGGCCAACCGGAAAACTTCCTGGCAGGCTAATTACTCCTGAGGAAGTGGAGCCAGGAGACTTAATGGTGGCTTGGGATGGGGTGGAAGAGCAATCCTACTATGCCTTGTATCTGGGTGCCGAACAAGTCTTTTGGATGGATCACCGCATGCAGAAGACTGATTTGGAAGATTGGGAGGATTTTTTGATGGATAGCACACCCACTGAAGTGGAGTTGAAGATGTATAGACTTGTCAATAATTGATGGAAAAGCGGGTGTTGGTATTGAATTTGGATCATTATCCTGTCGCTGTGGTGACTGTTCAGAAAGCCATGGTGCTACTGCTAATGGAAAAAGCCCAGCTACTTGCTAGCTACGAGCTGCTAGAGATCCGAACTGTATCACGGAGCTTTGCTTATCCATCGGTCATCCGGCTTGCGCATTACAAACACATTCCTTACAAGGGCGTGCTGCTCAACCGGGCCAACTTGTTTCGGAGGGACCGAGGCCAATGTCAATATTGCGGCAGCACAAAGCAGCTGACTATCGACCACGTCATCCCGCGTTCTAAGGGAGGCAAGACCATATGGACCAATCTGGTGACCGCCTGCAACCGCTGCAATGTGTTTAAGGGGGATAAGACGCTGGAGCAGGTGGGCATGCTGCTACGAACGGAACCTTTTGTGCCTTCATTATCCTATTTTTTGGCTTCCTATGCGGAGCGGCAAGCGCTGGAATGGCTACCCTATTTGGATACTGCAATGCTTGAATCGAGAAAGTAGTACCAATCACCTTCCAAACTCAGGGTTTTAAGGTGAATCTTCTTTTTTTTGTAAAGTCTATGTTACCAACTTTCTCGAATAGAAAAATAAACCGTTCAGGAGGGATATGAATTTTTTAAACGGGTTTTTCGAGATCAAAAAATTTTTCACTCCCGCTTATTTTAATTGGGAAGGCAATTCAACTTTTGGGATGATTCTCAAGAATACCCTACTATTAATTAAATTTTAAATCTAGGTACTCAAACTTCAGATTAGTTGACAATTGGTTAAAATTTATCGGAAATAAAGGAATTATAAATTCACAGAAGATTAATTTTTAGGTGAAAACGAATGGTTTTTAAGGGTTCAATTTTGTAGCAAATCCATTAAACTATTTTATTCATGATGAAAAATTTTACAAATGGTCTACAAGCAAAATTGAGCCTACTTCTATGCAGTGCTCTACTGCTTGCCTTGCCTCAGATGAGTCAGGGAGCCACAGTACTGAAGACCGTTACTTCCGAAGTTGAAAAATTCGGCATGGTAACAGGTACCGTACTTGATGAAACAGGAGCACCTTTACCAGGAGCTTCAATTTTGGTTAAAGGAACAACCACTGGTACCATCACCGATTTAGATGGTAAATTCTCCATTGATGTGGCCTCTGATGCTGTTTTAGTAATTTCCTATTTGGGTTACAACTCAAAGGAAGTTTCAGTAAATGGATTAACCACCTTATCTATTCAATTGGAGCCAGACAGCTCTGAACTGAACGAAATTGTAGTTGTAGGATACGGTATCCAAAAACGGTCCGATATTACTGGAGCAATTTCCTCCGTAAAAAGCGAAAACTTTAACAAGGGTGTAGTAAACAACCCAGGTGAACTATTGCAAGGTAAATTGGCAGGTGTTGCCATTACAACTGTAAGTGGTGAGCCAGGAGCTAACCAAAATGTGATCATCAGAGGTGTAGGTAGTTTGCGATCTGGAACTCAGCCGCTTTATGTAGTGGATGGCTTCTTGTTGGACAACTCCTCTACTGGTGTGGCGACAAACCCTTTAAACTTTATCAACCCGGCCGATATTGCGAGCATTGACGTCTTGAAAGATGCGAGTGCTACAGCAGTATACGGTTCAAGAGCATCCAACGGGGTAGTGGTAATCACTACTAAAAAAGGATCAGGTAAAGGTCAAGTAAACCTTAATTTGTCTACTGGATTCGCTTCCCTTCCCAACCAACTTCCTGTATTTGATGCGGCCACTTTCCGTAAGCAGGTAAAGGCTGTAGGTGGAACCTTGGTGGATTTGAATGGAAATACCAACTGGCAGGACGAATTGACTCAAGTGGGTGTTGCCAAAAATGCAAACCTTTCTATGAGCGGTGCAGCAAATGACAAGTTCTCCTATTTTGCTTCAATGGGCTACCAAGATCAGGACGGTATTTTGAAAAACAGCAACTTGAAGCGTTACTCTGGTAAATTGAACATCACCCAGAAGGCATTAAATGGCAAGTTGAATGTAGATTATAACTTGACTGCCTCTCGTACTGAGAACTTGCGTCCTGCGATTACTTCTGTGATCAGCGACATGATCACTTTGAATCCAACGATTCCTGCATATACCAATGGACAGCCTACAGCGTTGCCGACCAACTCGCTAAATCCATTGAGGAGAAACCAAATCTATAAAGACATGGCAACCAATAATAGAATATTGGCTTCTATTTCTCCTTCTCTTCAGCTTGCGAAGGGCTTGGTATACAAGTTGAACTTTGGTGTGGATTATTCTGCAACCAATCGTGATATTCAGTACAAGCCATTTCCTTCTGTAGTAAACGAAGGCAATATTTCGAATGGTGCCTTGGATGCGATCTTTGATCCCAACACCAACCAGCTCGTAGAAAATACCTTAAGCTACAACTGGTCTTTGAAGTCTCATAATTTGACCTTCTTGGCAGGACACTCTTACCAAGATTTGCGCGATGAAAGCAGAACCTATTCTTTCCAGGGTTTTGTAAACAACAACGTCGAGCCAAGATATCAAGATCAGACTAGCACCGTAATATTCCCAACTGCTGCAAGTGTTGGGGCTGTACGAAATGAATTGCAATCCTACTTTGGCCGTGTGAATTACGCATATGCAAATAAGTACCTTGTGACAGCAACTTTTAGAGCTGACGGTTCTTCGAAGTTTGGTGCCAACAACAAGTATGGTTACTTCCCTTCCGTTGCCTTGGGATGGAACGTGACCAACGAAGGTTTCATGGCCAACTCTTTCTTCAATAACTTGAAGGTTCGTGCCAGCTACGGTGTAACAGGTAACCAGGAGATTCCTTCAAAAATTACACTTGCAAGTTTCTCTGAAAACAGATTGGCGACAGGTGCAGGAAGTTTTAACTCCTATCCTATCGATCCAGCTGCAACTACAATTGACAAGTATCCTTACGGAATTACGTATACGCGATTGGCCAACCCAGATTTACAGTGGGAAGTTTCTTCTCAGCTAGACTTTGGTGTTGACTTCGCCTTGTTCAACTTTAGATTGACAGGTACCTTGGATTATTTCAGCAAGGAATCTTCCAACATTCTCTTGGAAGTGGTTCCAGCTGACCCTATTCAGCCAACCTCTACGTTCTGGAACAATATCCCAAACATGAAGATTGTAAACAACGGATTGGAATTGGCTTTGGATTACAACTCTGATCCAAAGGGTTCATTTACCTACAATGTGGGTGGAAACGTGACCTATATCCAAAACAAAGTAGTGGATTCTCCTTATGCTGTTCTAGTTACTGGTTCAGCCCAGGGTTCTGGACAGACCGGTGCTACCATCAACGGATACATCAACAACGAGCCAATTGGAGCTTTTTACATGTACCAGTTTGAAGGAATAAAGGATGGTATCAGCGTGTACAAGGACACAAATAAGGATGGCAAGGTGTTGGATAATGACCGAGCTGTTGTCGGAAGTGCGATACCAAAGTTCATCTATGGTTTCTATTCCAACTTCAACTACAAGGATTTCCAGTTGAGCTTAAACTTTAATGGAATGTCTGGAAGTAAGGTGTTTAACCACACGAATATGACCTTATTCCCTAAGGCCTTGTTGGCTCAGTCAAACAATACTACAGACTTTGCAGTGCAGTACCCTACCGAGACCCTGGCCAATGCCAACATTGTATCTACCCGTTACCTAGAGGATGGATCTTTCCTACGATTGAATAACGCCACTCTTGCTTACAATGTAAAGCCAAGTAAAGTAGGCTTAAGCAATGCATTTCAAAACATTCAATTCTCTGTGACCGGTCAAAATCTATTTGTTTTGACAGACTATTCTGGATTTGATCCGGAAGTAAATACGGGTTCAGCTTCTGGGGGTATTCAAACGTTCGGTATCGACCGATTTACGTACCCTAAGGCAAGAACCTTTTTGATTGGTCTCAATCTTACGTTCTAATTAAAAATCAAGATTTTATAAAATCGATAAAAAATGAAAAAATCACTAGTATTTAAATTGTTGCCGTTAACTGTGTTCTTCTTCGCATTTTTCGGGTGTACAACGCTAGAAGAAGAGGTCATTGACGAATCCCTAACGGGCTCAGGTCAGGCAGAAATTGTCAGCGGTTCAATTGGGCCAGTATATGGCTTTTTGAGAGGTGCCATTTGGTTGCATACAGCGCAATTTGGTTTGCAGGAGATTGCTTCTGACGAAGCGATACTTCCTTACCGAGGTGGAAGAGACTGGTATGATGGGGGTAAGTTTATAGCTATACACCAGCACCTCACTACGCCAAGTAATAGCTTGGTAGGTGATACTTGGACCTATATGACGCTTGGTTTGTCTCGTGCTTTGACTGCAGAAGAGCGAATGAAATTGGAAGTTAAAGAGGGTAATGCTGCTGCTCAGGACGCGCTCTATGAGATGGTTGCCATGAAGGCATACATCAACATGATGATTCTTGACAACTGGGGTTTGGTATTTAAGAAAAATGCTGCCAATGAAAAATCTGAGATTTTAAGAGGACAAGCAGCCGTTACTTACTTAGAAACGGAATTGCTTTCTGTAAGAGATCTAATTAAAAGTGATAAAGGTGCTGGTCGATTAAACCAGTTTTCTGTGAAAGCTTTACTGGCACGTTTGTATTTGAATGCTGCAGTGTATCGTGCTCCTTATGGAACTCCTATCTTCAAAAAAGAGGATATGGATAATGTGATCAAGTATTCCAACGAAATCATTGCTGGTCCTTATGCGCTTTCTCCAGAATATTTTGACATTTTTGGAGATAACAATAGCACCAACCGTGAGCTTATCTTCGCGATGGATCAGCGAGGTGTATTGGAGACGGAGCACCAAAGATGGCAGTACTGGTCCATCTCAGGTGACCTGGTTCCACGACCTGAATTTCCAAATACCCGTGGAACAGATGCGGCTGCGATGACCACAGATTTTTACCAGACTTGGGTAGATGCTTATGGTTCCGTAGATCCTGGTGTGGCAGATGCTCGTTTTAGCATGAAACAAACCATTGTTCCAGCAAACCTACAGAACCTGACAGGTATTTCTCCTGCAAATGACCAGGATCACTACTATTGTGTGGATGCGAAGTCATTCCAAATTGACCGAGGTGTCATTCGCGGTGTTATTTGGGGTCCAAGAAAAGATGCAACTGGAAAAATTATCTTATGTCCTGATGGCAAAGTAAGGATCTATCCAGTGATCAATGCAAGAACCAGCGGTGCCAACAGAACTTATGTGAACCACAACTTGGCAGTTGACTTCACAGAGCAAGGAAGTTTGCACAACACGGGTTACAGATTCTCAAAATACCAATTCAGCAGTACGGGTCCTAATTGCTGTTCTTACAGCAGTGTCGACTTGGTTTTGGTTCGTTTGGGTGAAATTTACCTGATGCGTGCTGAAGCTAAATTGAGAAATGGTGACAATGCAGGTGCTTTGGCTGATGTCAACACTTTGAGAACTTCCAGAACTGCTAGAGCTAGTCAGCGTCCAGCTCCTTTGACTACACTAACTACTGATATCTTGTTTAGAGAATCAGGTTTTGAGTTGTATTGGGAAGCGTTTAGAAGAACCTATCAGATCCGTTTTGGTAAGTTTGAAAATACCTGGACTGGTAAGACAAGCACAGATCCTAACAAGCGTTTGTTCCCGATTCCTCAGAGAGCCATCGACGGTTCTTCCAACGAAAAAGGATATCTAGTTCAAAATCCAGGTTATTAATTAGTAAACACCAAATAAAACTGCGAGGATAAATTAATTTTTTAAACTAAAAAACCGATCGGCATTTGTCGATCGGTTTTTTTTATGGCTCCTGGAAATCTTTTGATTAGTGGATTTTTTTGATCTCCTGGCTGTGGAGGTCAATCCCAAAATCATCCGATGGCAAGCTTTGCAAAAGCAGGGAAAAGATGCCTAGAAAGTCGGCTAGTTGACTTGAACGTGGATTTGATTCCTTTTCCCCTGCATGTTTTACTGCAAAGACCTGCGAATAAAGAACCAATCGTTCTTTAGGGATCAAAGACTTGCCCAGGTCTCCACCGTTTTTAATCAAGTAAAAATCCTCCATCAAACTTCCTACTCGAACCGAATCAGCCCGCAGAGCTTGCTGGTTAAGTAGTTGATTGAGGTATTCCTCCCTTTTTTCTGCAGGTAAAGCAGCCCATTGTTGTAGAGAGGAGGTATCTAAGGTATTGATAAGTGCTCCAAGGTCTTCGGACCAGTCCGATTTGATAAATCGTAATCGAATCAGCTCTTGCAAATGAAATCGGGTGTAGGCTAGAAAATCGGGAGACTTGAGGATATCCTCGTTCCAGAGGGCCTTTGGGTTGGTACGGGTAAGCCAACGGTGCTCCATGCTGTAGAGCTCAAAAAACTCATCCATCCGGTTGACCTCCTCCAATAGCTCAGTTTGAACATGTAGCTCTCCTGGACGCTTTTCTTCCAGGATTTTGTATGCAGGAGGGAAAGCCGCAAGGGAAGGAACCTGAATATTGATCAGCTGCTCACCTGTTTGCGTTTTGTGCGTGCTGGTCTGGTTGATGTGCATGTGGCCTGCAAAATGGAGTTGCAGGCCAGTCTGGGCGTAGGCTTCGCTCACCGCCGTATCGGGCACGCGGTTAAGTTGGAATTTGCCCTTTCCAAACAGGTCTTTCATGGCTTCGGAAGCGCCATTGTGAAAATCGACCAAGGGATAATGGCTAAAGGAAATCAGTCTTTTCCCTCGTTTTTTAGCTTCAGCCGCTATTTTTTCAATCCATGCCAGTTGGTAGGATTTTACTTTTGAACTCAGGTTAACCCCAACGGACGAGCCGGACCAATCTTCCGGCTTTGGATTGCTAGTATTCGGTCCAGGGGTGTAGGTATTGCCGTCTAGGGCAAGTAGCCAGATTCCTTCCACGGGTTCTACGAGGTAGGAGGCATCGGGCACACGGAGTTGTGTGCCTGGAAGGAGGTAGGTTCTTTTGTCCAAAGAGGCCCCGGATTTCGCCTTGTCCCAGGTGTAGCTATCGTAGTCGAATGCTTCAAAGGGGTGGGTCCAAAAGAGGTCTTTTTTGGCTGGAAAAAATCCAAAATCGGCTAGTGCTTCACTAATTTCAGCGTAGCCCCAGTGGTCGGCTTGATCGGTAATGGCGGCGTCAAGGGTAGGAAACACATCCGCGTTGCTAGCAATCGCTTGGTTTTGCCCCTGGGTACCCAGAAAATCCGTTTTCCCGCCAGGACCACCAAAGGGGGATACCGGATCATGGTTGCCTGTGGTGATGAAAAAGCGCATGTCGTACTTTTTCGCGTACTGCTGAAGGATTTTCTGGAGGGCGCGGACGTTCATCGGTTGGCCATCGTCCGTAAAGTCACCTGGGAGGACGACCAGTTTTACTTTTTTCTTTGCTAGCTCCTCCAAGGCCGCAAGCAAAGCGAAGTAATTCTCATTGAAGAGTCGGGTGGAGTTGAGCTGACTTCCCATGGTCCGAATCGTCGCCAATTTCCCCGTAACCGGATGGGGAACACCCTTAAATTTTTCAGAATTTAAGTCAGCATACACCTCTTGAAGGTGGATGTCCGCAAGAAAGGCAATCGGTGGGTGGCGCTGCGCCAAAACGGAACCTCCATGAAATTGGAGTGCCGTCCCAAGGGCAAGGGGAAACCAAAATTTAGGTTTCAACTTATTTTTTACCTGGGTTAAGTACTGGATTTGCTCGCTCATACTTGTTTCCTTCAAAAGACACCTTGTAGGTGGATTTGAATAGCTTGGACGGGAGATAGTAATCGGTGGAGATGACCTGGGCTCCAGAGGATTTTGCTTTTTCAAATTGGGTGTAATCTTCGGTCCGTGCTTCTTCCGTGCCGGAGTCGGATCGGGTACGGATCATGTAGCCCTTTCGAACCAATTCTTGGATGTAGGCTTCATTTTTTATCGGATCGTTGATGATGCGGAACCCAGCTTCTGGGTTGCCCTCCTTGAGGTTGACGAAAAATACGGCATTGGCCAAGCCAGGTTTTTGGGTCAGGTAGCTTCGAATTTTCTCTTCGCTTTCGTCCAATACAAACAAGAATTTACCTCGTGCTTGGTCTAGGGCTGGCCAGTTGCCGTTGAGGACACCTTGCTCCAAGGAGGCAAAGCTTCCCTTTATTTGGTCTGGGATGATTAGCTTTTCCAAGCCGAGGTGCGTTCTGATTTCCAAGTCAATGCTGTCCAATGCCGTAGCAGTGAAGGGAAGTGGACGAACCGTATTGGGGATGGGAGCATCCTTGGCATTGACTAGAATAAAGATTGGATGGTGGTCCGGATGTGCGTTGCTCCACTTTTTGAGTGCCTGAAGGGCTTCTGCAAAAACGAGGTAATGCGACTGAAAATCAATGTCTTGCACATGGAACATTTTCAGTCCAGGGATGGCCAACTTATTTTCCGTATCGAAGGTAAAGTTGGGGTTCCCTCCCTTTTTGATCATTTCTATGCCTTTGGGTTGTGTATATCGGCCACCTTGAGGGTCGTGAAAAACATCCAGCTCGAGGTTTCTCAATCCCATGTCGAGTTGTTTTTCTAGCGGGGCATGCTCGTATTCAAGTCCTTGGGCTGAATTAGCATTCATGCCGCGAAGATAGCTGAGAATCTCGGGTGCCATGGCACTTTTGTAGCTATTGTGGCTACCAATGATTTGCGTTTGGTTGAGCTTTTGTGCGACCAAAGGAAAGCACAACAAAAAGGAAAGAGCAAGTAAAAGTGTATTTTTCATGAACTAGAGTTTAGTAAATCAAGTTCTCATTAATTCGTGTGAATTAAGTAAAAATTACATCATCATAGTGTTACGATACCATGTTTAGGGGGTAACATTATTCTTTTGTTAACTATTGATTTTGAGTAGCTTGAGCTAACG
>Ga0209769_1000397_pt1 | contig 17414 bp, 14 predicted proteins | sample LauGreSuBDMM15DN_2_FD_187569 | JGI IMG/M metagenome (GOLD analysis project Ga0209769, IMG submission 187569) | Freshwater lake microbial communities from Lake Michigan, USA - Su13.BD.MM15.DN (SPAdes) (version 3) | ecosystem: Environmental > Aquatic > Freshwater > Lake | place: Lake Michigan, USA...
GCCATTTGTTGGCCAAGGATTCACTTTGAAAATGTCATTTTTTGTGCCAGAAAGTACTACGCAGGAATTCGAATTTGATCGAAATGACCTTCAGATTCCCGCCTTAATTTCTAAAATGAAGCCGAAGTTTTGTTGGGAAGAAAATTTTGGAATTACCACGGAGCAAATTGTCAAGGTGTCCATTAATAAAAAGAAATATACGGAATATCGGTTTTTTCAAGCCACCTATTTTGCTTTGCAAAATCAAAAAATTCAGATACCTGCACTGAAATTAAGAGTCATTTCTCTTACTAGAGAAGGATTAGAAGCCATCAAAAAACCTGTTTATTTTACTTCGGCTCCTATAGAAATTAAGCTTAGGGATTTGCCACATCACCCGTTAAGTGGAAAAGTTCCGGTAGGAAATTTCCAATTGAAAGAAACTATTTCGTCGTCAATTTCCAAGACGGGGCAGCCCATTATGTTTACAGCTATTTTATTAGGAGATGGAAATGGAGTTTTGTGGAATTACAAATCTCCGGAGTCTGATTATTTCATCAATTTTGTGCCAATTTCAGTTCAAACGACTGTGGCACCGTTCCAAGAAAAAATGTTTGGCAATAAAACGGATAAAATTCAAATTATTCCCAAACAACCAGGTAAATTTGCGCTAAGTCATTATTTTAATTGGATTTATTTTAATGTAAAAACGGAGCAATTTGACACATTAAGATCCAAAATAGTGTTGGATATAACAGGTAATTCATCGGATCATTTACTTAATACGGGTCAATCGGAAGATGAGGTTTACCGAGGGATTGAAAACAAAAAAACGTTGGACGTGTCGTGGGCCAGGTGGGTTAATTGGAGTCAATTAGTCAATTTAATATTGATATTTTTAGCGATTGTTATTGCGTTCCTTGTTTGGAAAAAGCCAAAATAAAAAGATATGAGTAGTATATACGGAAAATTATTTCAGATTAGTACTTTCGGGGAATCCCATGGACCTGCTGTGGGAGTTATTGTTCAAGGTTGTCCTTCGGGGATAAATTTCGACCTAGATTTTGTGCAATCTGAGTTAGATCGAAGAAAACCAGGACAGTCGCGTATTACTACACAAAGAAAAGAAGCGGATTCCATCGAAATTTTATCGGGTGTTTTTGAAGGCAAGACAACGGGTACACCTATCGCCATGCTCGTGTGGAATGGCGATCAGCGATCTAAAGATTATACGCACATAGCGGACCAATTTAGACCCTCGCATGCGGATTATACCTATTTTGCTAAATATGGGTTGAGGGATTACCGAGGTGGAGGACGTAGTTCAGCACGTGAGACGGTCGCCCGTGTAGCCGCTGGCGCATTGGCCAAAATGGTTCTCACTCAGCTAGGGGTAAAAATTACTGCCTATGTATCCCAAGTGGGTACTATGAAATTGGAAACGCCGGTTGAGCAGTTGGATTTATCTCTAACCGAATCCAACGCAGTTCGTTGCCCAGATCCTGTTTTAGCTGAAAAAATGTTTACGTACATAGACGACATAAGGAAACAGGGGGATTCTGTCGGCGGTGTTATTTCTGCTTATATCACAGGATGCCCTGTGGGATTGGGAGAACCTGTTTTTGATAAACTTCATGCGGAACTGGGTAAGGCTATGTTAAGCATTAATGCCGTAAAAGGATTTGAATATGGGAGCGGGTTTTTTGGAGTTGAGTTAAGAGGATCGCAGCACAATGACATCATTGAAAAACAAGCAGATGGCAGCTTAAGGACTCTGACAAATCATTCAGGGGGTATTCAAGGAGGAATTTCGAATGGCGAGCCTATTTATTTTAGAGTTGCTTTCAAGCCGGTCGCTACCATCATGCAGGATCAAGACAGTGTGAATGAGACGGGAGATAAAATTACCGTTTCAGGAAAAGGGAGGCATGATCCCTGTGTGGTTCCTAGGGCAGTTCCTATTGTAGAAGCGATGGCAGCCATCGTTTTATTGGATTTTTATTTAAGGAATCAAGTGATTCAGATGCCACAAAAATGACTCTGAACGAAGACGCATATTACATGAGTTTAGCCTTGAAACAAGCCGAACGCGCCTTAGAGGAGGAAGAAATTCCAGTGGGGGCGGTGGTTGTGTGCCAAGGAAAGATTGTGGCGAAAGCTTATAATCAGACCGAGATGCTGACCGACGTGACCGCGCATGCCGAAATGCTAGCCATTACGTCTGCCGCTCAAACCATCGGGGCCAAATATTTAAAAGATTGCACGCTTTATGTGACACTGGAGCCTTGTTTGATGTGTGCTGGAGCTATTTATTGGTCTCAGTTAGGCCGACTAGTTTTCGGCGCATCGGAGGATAAAAGAGGTTTTTTGAGTCAAGGGAAAGATATTTTACACCCCAAAACGGAGGTGACCGCAGGAATTTTAGCGGAGGAGTCAGCACTTTTGTTAAAGGAATTTTTTTCCATGCGGCGTTAAAAAAAAGGAGTTTTAACATGGTAGGATTATCAATGATTTGTAATTTTATCTTTCAATACGTTTTTTACCTAGGTAGAAATTTTTCTGCCCTTTAAACATAAATTAATATCTATATGTCTTTTGAACTAGCACCCTTGCCTTATGCAAACAATGCATTAGAGCCTAATTTTGACGCTTTGACGATGGAGATCCATCATGATCGCCACCATAATGCCTATGTCACCAATTTAAATGCAGCCGTGACAGGTACTCCATTAGAAGAAAAAACGTTGTTGGAATTACTTTCAACGATATCCACCCTAGCGCCTGCCGTAAGAAATAATGGCGGTGGACATTATAACCACGATTTGTTTTGGAATATTTTATCCCCTACGGGAGGAGGCGAGCCTGTTGGCACCTTAGGAAAAGCGATCGATGCTAAATTTGGTTCATTTGATGGCTTTAAGGAGGAATTCAAAAAAGCATCCATTACTCGTTTTGGTTCAGGCTGGGCTTGGTTAGTGGCCCAAAAAGACGGTTCAGTAGCGGTTTCTTCTACGCCCAACCAAGATAATCCTTTGATGGACGTGGCTGATGTAAAAGGGTTCCCTGTTATTGGATTAGATGTTTGGGAGCATGCCTATTATTTAAAGTTCCAAAATAAGCGCCCAGATTATGTGGATGCATTTTGGAATGTAGTGGATTGGAATAAGGCGGAAGCGCGTTATTTATCTGCTCAAAAATAAATTTCCGGGGAGAGATTTTAAATTCTCTCCCTTTTTTTGATTTCAGTTTTGCAATATACCTTCCATTTCGTATTTTTGCAGTCCTAAATGGCGGTTGTAGCTCAGTTGGTTAGAGTAGGCGTTTGTGGTGCGCTTGGTCGTGGGTTCGAGTCCCATCATCCGCCCCAATTTAGAAAATGAGAGTCCCGGTAGCGATGCTGGGACTTTTTCATTAAACTTGTAGATATGAATCCTGTTTATCTAAAGCGTTTTTTGATGGTATTGTATGCGGCTGGTTTAATTGGCATGCATATCCCAGCGACTCAAAATTTATTCATTTCATTGGTTCCTTTAAACCTTTGGTTTACTGCATTTATTTGTATTTTTTACCATCCAAGGCCTTCTTTTAGTACTTATCTGGTCTTATTTTTTATTGCCATAGCTGCTTGGTTAGTCGAGGTTCAAGGGGTCCGAACGGGTTTGATTTTTGGAAGTTATCGCTACGGAAATACACTGGGATTAAAGTTGGCAGATGTGCCGATAACCATCGGATTGAATTGGATTATTTTATTGATGAGCACAAATGCCGTGGTGGAAGAATGGAATGCAGGGGGTAAAATAGGCAAGGCGGCTCTGGGCGCAGGATTAATGACGGCATTGGATTTATTGATTGAGCCCGTGGCTGTTCATTTTGATTTTTGGCATTGGTCAAATGTACAAGTACCTGTTCAAAATTTTGTAGCTTGGTGGATTATTAGTTTTTTCTTTCAATATGTTTACCAGTCGGGTCCATGGCCTTCAAAGTCTAGTCTATTTCGATTAATTGCTTTGCTCCAATTTCTATTCTTTTTGGGACATTGGCTTTTATTGCAATTTTTTTGATTTAAAACAATTGATAAATAATTAAGTTAACCACTAGTCGGTACAGTAATATTTTTTATGAAGAAGTACTATTCGATTAAAGATTTAGAGCATATAAGTGGGATTAAGGCGCATACTTTGCGAATATGGGAACAACGCTACGGCATTTTAAATCCTTGTCGGACAGAAACCAACATCCGATTTTATGGCGATAAGGAACTGAAGTTGGTCCTAAACATTGCTTTACTACAAAATAAGGGTGGATTTAAAATTTCTCGCATTGTCAAAATGTCGGAGGATGAAATTTTTAATCACGTCTTGGCATTTTCCAATACCAGTTTAAGTTTTCCTGAGCAAATCCAAGCATTGACATTGGCCATGTTGGATTTAGACGAATCGAAGTTCCAACAATTAACCCAAAATATTGTCATTAAGCATGGTTTTGAAAACTATATGCTGGACATCATTCATCCATTTATGCGTCGCTTAGGAACTCTTTGGATTTCTGGTTCTGTGGGTCCGGCTCAAGAACACTTCATAAGCCATTTAATTCGTCAAAAATTGATCGCCGCAATCGATTCTCAAGGCCTTATCTTAAAACCTCAATCTAAAAAGTTTTTATTATATCTTCCTGAAGGGGAATTGCATGAAATTGGAATTCTGTTTGCCAACTATATATTGCGGGCACGCAATCATTCAGTGGTTTATTTAGGTCAATCTTTGCCTTTTGATGAGCTCTTGATTGCCTATGAAGTATATCAGCCAGATTATATTTTTTCTGTTTTTACTAGTGAACCTAATACGGATTTGATCAACGATTATTTAAGTAAAATGAGCAAAGACTTGTCAAAAAGTAAAATTTATTTGACGGGATATCAAGCGCTCCAACCTACTTGCTCAGTACCTGATAATATAAATTTGTTGATGGATTTTCAATCTTTAATTGATTTGGCTGAAAATGCTTAGCTGAATTCGATGCCAACTTTAGTCGCCTCTTCTACAAATAATTTCACCTGTTGCTCTTGGTCTTTTGGACAAATCATTAACGCATTCCCATGTTCCGCTACAATGTAATTGTGTAAACCATGCACCACCACTAATTTATGATGGGGTGTTTTAATGATACATTTTTCGGTGTCAAAAATGAGGACTTTTCCCTCGATCACATTTTGCTTTTCGTCTTTTTCCTTAATCTCATAAAGAGATTTCCAGGTGCCTAGATCAGACCAACCAATATCTGCGAGGACAACTTTTACATTTTGCGCTTTTTCCATGATGCCGTTGTCAATGGAAATACTTTTGCATACCCCATAAACTTTTCGGATAAATTCTTCTTCCTGATCAGTATAATAAGCATTTTCCCCCTCATCAAACTGTTCAGCCATACGAGATAACTGCTTTTCTAATTCTTTTTTGAATGTAGGTATACTGAAAATGAATATGCCGGCATTCCATACATAATCACCACTATCCAAAAATGCTTCGGCCAATTCAACATTTGGCTTTTCCGTAAATGTTTTAACCACTTTGGCTACTTCTTCACTGGGTTGATATTGAATATATCCATAACCGGTATCTGGCCGGGTAGGCACAATCCCTAAAGTGACTAAATGAGATTCGGATGCGGCTTCTAACGCTTCTTTAATACGGGACTTGAAGGCCTCTTCTTTCAAAATTACATGGTCAGCGGGAGCTACAATCAGCTTAGCTTTAGGGTGTTTTTTGCCAATTTTATAGGCCGCATAGGCAATGCAGGGAGCGGTATTTCTTCGTTGTGGTTCCTTAAGAATTTGATCAGCATGCAAATAAGGCAGTTGCTCTTTCACTAAACCTGCAAATTCAGCGCTTGTCACCACATAAATATTTTCTTTTGGGATGATTCCCTCAAAACGCTCAGCGGTTTGTTGGAGCATCGTTTTACCTACCCCAAGGACATCATGAAATTGTTTGGGGTTTGCACTTCTGCTAATGGGCCAAAAGCGAGTTCCGATTCCGCCCGCCATGATAATTAAGAACGTGTTTTTCATATTAGTGCTTTTGGCTCATAAATGCATCTACTCGGGCTTTTGCATTTTCTCGAATAGGGGCGTAAAAAAGGTTTAAATCAGCTTTGTGCCAATTTTTTAAATGGACAAAAGACCGACCAAAAACATAAGGCGTATTGGTCCACAATACCCCTAAATGATTTTGGGCGTCCGCAAAATTTTTGACCCATTTGAATCCATAGGACACTCCACCTGGATTTAATTCTTTGGGAGCAAAATTGTCGTCTAGGGTCCAAGTTAATGGATTAGTGGATACAAGTTCCGTAGGAGTTTTGGGATGCCAATCAGGTAAATATCCTTGTAAAAAAGTGGTATATGCAATAAAGCAACCCGTTTGAGTCGGCTTTTCGCATGGTTTAATGTATTGGAATATATTTTTGGGTGTGGCAATTCCTATGATATAGGCTGAAACCAATTGCTTTTGAAGTTCTTTCCCATCAAAAAACTCCTGCATGAGCCTTGTGGCATGAACGGTTCCTTGACTGTGAGAAGCGATGATGATGGGCCTCCCTTCATTATAATGGGATAAATAATATTGGAATGCTTTCTTAACGTCAGAATATGCAATATCCAAGGCAGCGGCTTTATCTTCTTTAAAAGAGGTGACGAATGCATGATAATGGGCCTGCCTGTAGCGAGGTGCGTATATGCGACCGGCCGAATTAAAAATAGTCGCTTGGTTTAAGATGGTTGAACTATCTACAATAGCATTCAAATAGGCATCGCTAAAGCTTCCATTCCATTTGAATTCATTGGTGGGTTCGTAGGTTAAAATCGTAGGATGTATGAAAAAAACATCGGCTTTAGCTGAAGATTGTTCATCATGAAATGGCGATCCATTGGGTACTCGATCCGCCGCATCCTTTTTTGTAGGTAAGGCAGCCCAATTATTTTCATCTGCATAGTCTGATTCTGGGGGTATTGGCGAATCTTTCCAGCGCACTTGCAATGTCACGGGGGTATAGGATTTGCAATTTTGCAATGTCAACGTGATAGCGCAAACAATCAAACACCATAAAAAATTTCTCATTGGACTATATTAATGGACAAATGTAAGAAGAAAAGAGGCCTTTTTATATATCGAAAAACAGATAGATGGGTTATAACCTTTAGAAATCATCTATTGAAATAAAAATATTTACTTAAAAAGTAGTAATTTTTTGATATATCAAGTGGTCAATACATAAATCTTACGTAGCTTTGTTGCAAATTGTAACCTATCAATCTAATTAAGTAATTAACAAATCTTCATTATGAAAAGAATTATTACTCAAACCTTACCCATTCTCGCTTTCATTTTCTCTATGAGCTTTGCTGCCATGGCACAAACCAAACTAGCTGGAAATGTTCGTGACGCTGCTTCAAAAGAAGCGCTTATTGGGGTTAGTATCTCTGTTAAAGGGAAAGTTATTGGTACTATTTCGGATGTTAAAGGTAATTTCACCTTAAACACAACGACGCCAGCTCCTTTCACTTTATCTGTTTCTATGGTCGGTTATGAACGCCAAGAAATCGTCGTATCATCATCAAATTCAAATTTAAACATCTCTCTAAAAGAGCAAGCAACATTAGGTCAGGATGTGGTTGTATCTGCATCTAGAATCGAAGAAAGCGTGCTACAATCTCCGGTGACCATTGAAAAAATGGACATTCGTGCAATCAGAGAGGCGGCAGCGCCTTCTTTTTATGATGCATTGAGAAATATGAAAGGAGTTGAAACGAGTACTCAATCTGTTTCTTTTTCATCCATCAACATGCGTGGATTTAATAGCAATGGTAATACACGTGTTGTTCAGTTAATTGACGGCATGGACAATCAAGCTCCAGGTTTGAATTTCTCGGTAGGTAATATCGTGGGTATTTCGGAGTTAGACTTAGAAGGTTTAGAGTTACTACCAGGTGCCGCATCTGCCTTATATGGCCCAAATGCATTGAATGGAATTATTTTGATGAATTCAAAGTCACCCTTCTTATACCAAGGTTTAAGTGCTCAAGTAAAAGTGGGTGCGATGAGCGCATCAAATCGTACAGAAGCTACAACTCCTTATAGTGATATTGCCATTCGTTATGCGAAGGCCATCAATAATAAATGGGCGTATAAAGTTAATTTTAATACGATGAGTGCGGAGGATTGGCAGGCTACTGACTACCGTGATCAATCTTTATTAAATGGTGCTAAATTAGGGCCAGGCAGTCGCATGGGAAATTTAGCCTATAATGGAGTTAGTATTTTTGGTGATGAGACGAACGTTGAAATGTTATCTTCTTTGACTCCTTTATTAGGTGTTCCTTCACATCCATTAACTGCGGGAATTAATCAAATCTCAAAAGCAACGGGTGGTTTGTTATCGCCAACGGCCATTTTAAATTACATCGTTCCGAAGTCTTTTATTTCTCGTGAAGGATATAAGGAAAGTGATTTAGCGTCTTATGCGAACCGTAATATAAAGTTTAATGCGGCTTTGCATTATCGTTTTAATGATAATGTGGAATTGATTTTACAAGGATCTTATGGTTCTGGAACAACAGTATATACGGGTGCCGATCGTTATTCGATTAAGAATTTTGGAATGGGTCAATATAAAGCAGAATTGAAAGGAAGTAATTTCTTCCTACGTGCTTATACAACTCAAGAGAATTCCGGAGATGCGTATGCGACAGGAACTTTGGGCCAATTAGTAAACGAAGCAGCAAAGCCTAGTACAGCTTGGTATCCTGATTATTTCGGGGCATTTGCAGGAGCGGCTCTACAGAATTTTGGTACTGTTTTACAGACAACGTTAGCGCAAACAGGAAATCCTACTGCTGCAATAGGCAATGCTATTGCAAATACACAAGGGAAATTTGCTGCTTATCACGATGCGGCTCGTTTAACTGCTGATGGTGGAAGGAGATTAGTTCCAGGAACGGCAGCATTTAATGCAGCCGTGGAAGCCATCAAAAATAAAGCACTTCCAGCAGGAGCGAAATTCACAGATAAGTCAGCATTATATCACTATGAGGGAATGTATAACTTCACTGAGAAGTTTAACAAGAAATTAGAAATGATTGTAGGGGCTAGCTATCAAATTTATGCCTTAAATTCAGAAGGAACTTTATTCGCTCTTAAGGCAGATGGTTCAGAGCAATCCATCAACGAATATGGTGGATACATTCAAGTAGGTAAAAAAATGTTTGCGGATAAGTTTAAATTGACTGGTTCTATGCGTTATGATAAAAACGAAAATTTTGAAGGCCAATTTAGCCCACGTCTATCGGGTGTTTTAACTCAAGGTCGCTCTAACTTCCGTGCTTCATATCAAACAGGTTTCCGTATTCCATCTACTCAAGATCAGTTTATTGATTTAAATACTCCACAGGCTCGTTTGCTAGGAGGTCTTCCAGTAGTTCAAGATCGTTATAAGTTGTCTGGTAATTCATTCACCTTGCAATCTCTTCAAGCAGGTAAGCCAGAAATGTATACTGCTAGAGAATGGAAGCCTGAGCAAGTTAAAACCATTGAGTTTGGGTATAAAGGATTTTTAGGGGATAAATTATTAGCTGACTTTTATGTCTACCAATCTAATTACCTTAATTTCAATGCAGCCATGACGGTTGTTCAATTGCCTTCTCAGCACAAAGACGCAACGGTGGTAGGAAATAAAGTTTTTAATTTCCCTTCAAACGTTCAGAATGAAGTGGTTACCAACGGTTGGGGTTTAAGTTTAGATTACCAATTGGGATCTAACTGGGCATTAGGAACAAACGTTTCTTACAACGCCATTAAAGATAATGGGGGTTTAGTGGATTACCAATTAGCATTTAATACACCTAACTATCGTACCAACGTAAACTTTGGAAACCGTAACATCGGTGGATCTGGCTGGGGCTTCAGTACCGTTTGGAGATATCAAGAACAATTCATTTGGCAGTCAGGCATTGTTAACCAAGTGGTTAATCAAACCCAGCAAAGCTTAATTCCTGCTTTCCATACCTTAGATGCGCAGGTTAGCAAGAAATTATCTGCGATGAAGACTATTTTGAAAGTAGGTGGTTCTAACTTATTAGGAGCAGCTTATACGACTGGTTGGTCTAACCCAACAGTTGGAAGTATTTACTACGTTTCTTTAACTTTTGACCAGTTATTGAATAAGTAAAATTCATATAAAATTATCTTGAGGCTGTCCCTAAAAGGACAGCCTCTTTTTTTGTACCTTTGCGAATTATATTTGATTTTTCCATATGCAGCAACCCAAAGATTTAACTGGATTTTCTCACATTGAGGTATTGGGTGCGCGTGAACATAATTTAAAAAACATTGACGTATCCATTCCCCGAAACCAACTAGTCGTTATTACGGGAATTTCCGGCTCTGGAAAATCGTCTCTTGCCTTTGATACCATTTATGCGGAAGGCCAAAGGCGCTACATGGAAAGTTTTTCCGCTTATGCCCGTTCATTTTTAGGGAACATGGAACGTCCTGACGTGGACAAAATAAATGGATTGTCTCCCGTGATATCCATTGAACAGAAGACAACTTCAAAGAATCCAAGGTCTACCGTAGGAACTACCACAGAGATTTACGATTTCATGCGATTGCTTTTTGCGCGCGCCTCAGATGCTTTTTCCTATTTATCTGGCGAACGAATGGTCAAGCAGTCAGTGGATCAAATCATATCGACTTTAATGAGTCAATTCTCCTCCTCCAAAGTGTGGTTTTTGGCGCCATTAGTGAAAGGGCGCAAGGGACATTACCGAGAGCTTTTTGTTCAAATAGCGAAGTGGGGATATACCAAAGTTCGTGTGGACGGCGAAGTAATGGACCTGGTTCCCAAAATGCAATTAGACCGATTTAAAGTGCATGATGTGGAAGTTGTGGTAGACAGACTTATCGTTTCCGATTCTGAACGGCTACGAATTTCACAATCTTTGCAGACGGCAACAAACTTAGGTAAAGGCCAAGTTTTTGTTTTGGACGAGAAAGGGAAATTGCATTATTTCTCACAAACCCTGATGGACCCCAAAACCGGTTTATCATACGATGAACCTGCGCCAAATTCCTTTTCATTTAATAGTCCTTATGGTGCATGCCCCTGTTGCAATGGCCTGGGAGTTGTGGAAGAAATCACCGAAGAATCGGTCATTCCAGACCCATCCCTTAGTATTATTCGGGGAGCTATTGCACCCATAGGAGAGTACCGAGAGTTGTGGATTTTCAAGCAATTAGAGGTTTTATTAAAACCTTATTCTGTCGGTTTGTCGACGCCTATCGCTAAATTTCCCAGAGAGGCTCTGGAACTTATGTTATATGGTACGGATGAACCTGTTCCCGTGCCTTCAAAAAAATATGTGGGGACCGAGTGGAGTACCAAATATGATGGAATTATTAATTTTCTGAAGCGCCAACAAGATAACGGGTCTGAAAAAACGCAAGACTGGTTGAAGGATTTTTTGGAGATTAAAATTTGTCCAGACTGTGATGGCTTTAGATTGAAAAAGGAATCCTTGCATTTTAAGATCGATGGTAAGCATATAGGCGAATTAGCCCAAATGGATGTCAGTGATTTGGCCGAGTGGTTTTCTAATTTGGAAGAAAGAATTTCAGACCGACAAAGACAAATTGCCACCGAGGTATTAAAAGAAATTAAAAAGAGAATCGGCTTTTTGACTCAAATAGGTCTTACTTATTTGACCCTCGACCGACCGATGAAAAGTTTGTCTGGCGGAGAATCCCAACGAATTCGCTTGGCGACTCAAATCGGAACGCAGTTGGTAGGCGTGCTTTATATCATGGATGAACCATCCATCGGCTTACATCAGCGCGATAATGAAAAGTTGATTTTAGCGTTAAAAGATTTACGCGACTTAGGAAATTCAGTGCTTGTCGTTGAGCACGACAAAGACATGATGCTTGAGTCTGATTACATTTTGGATATTGGACCTGGGGCAGGTCGACATGGTGGCCATATCATTGGTTTTGGGAGTCCTTCGGAATTTTTGAAATTAGGTACGCCTACCGCAAAATACCTGAATGGGGCGTTGAAAATTGAATCGCCAAAGGTTCGGAGAGCTGGAAATGGAAATTCAATTGTGCTTAAAGGCGCGCATGGAAATAATTTAAAAAATGTAAGTGTTGAATTTCCATTAGGTAAATTTATTACGGTTACCGGTGTTTCGGGCTCTGGAAAATCGACCTTAATTCATGACACTTTGGTGTTAAAATTGAAGCAATTTTTTGATCGAACCAAACGTGAACCCTTACCTTTTAAGTCCATCACGGGCTTGGAATTTATCGATAAAGTTATCGAGGTAGACCAGTCGCCTATCGGCAGAACACCCCGTTCAAATCCTGCGACTTATACCAATATGTACACGGATATCAGGACTTTATACTGTGAATTGCCTGAATCTAAAATTCGAGGCTATAAGGCAGGTCGATTTAGTTTTAATGTCAAAGGGGGTCGCTGTGAAGGTTGCGAAGGAGCGGGTAGGAAAAAAATTGAAATGGAGTTTTTGCCCGATGTATTTGTTGAATGCGAAACATGCAAGGGAAAAAGATTTAACCGCGAAACCCTGGAAGTTCGTTTCAAGGGGAAATCGATTTCAGATGTATTGGATATGACGGTGGAACAGGCGCTCGATTTTTTTGAGCATCAACCCCGTATTTTCCGTAGAGTTCAAACCCTTGCCGAGGTAGGTTTAGGTTATATCACTTTAGGTCAGCATGCAACGACTTTATCTGGAGGCGAGGCGCAAAGGGTTAAACTAGCGGAGGAATTGTCAAAAAAAGATACGGGTAAAACTTTGTATGTGTTAGACGAACCTACCACAGGTTTGCATTTTCAAGATGTCAAATTACTCTTAGATGTGTTGCAAAAATTGGTGGATAAAGGCAATACCGTTTTGGTGATTGAACATAATATGGATGTGATTAAAGTATCGGATTATATTGTTGACATGGGCCCAGAAGGAGGAAATGCCGGGGGCCAATTACTTATTTCGGGGACACCGGAGCAGGTGGCTAAAGCTAAAAATAGCCATACAGGAAGATTTTTGAAAAAAGAACTTTAGCCTAGATTGATTAGATCCTCCAAGGTAATTTACCTACGATAAAAAATTACCTTAAAATATGATCCATTTGGTTTTTTTCTAGCTTAAATTTATTTAGTTTTCGACTTGAAATTCTTGCCCAAATGCTCCCTATGACATGAGCGTTTTTTGATTAATAAATGGATATGACTTATTTTTTTCAATTTCTTTTTATCGCTTTACTCGCTTCCATGAGTTATTTAATCGCGATGCGATTTAAAGGAATATTGGCCACGATTCGATTGTCACAGCCTATCCAATTGTCAGACCAACCGGCCGAACGTTGGAAGCGAGTATTTCTACTAGCTTTTGGCCAAAAAAAGATGTTCCAAAAACCTTTTGTGGGCTTCATGCATTTCTTGATTTATATCGGTTTTATTTTGATTAATGCAGAAATTTTAGAGATTATATTGGATGGAATTTTAGGGACACATCGATTGTTTGCTCCATTTTTAGGAACACTGTATCCCTTACTTTTGAACTTTTTTGAGCTTTTAGCTGGCGGTGTATTTATAGCTTGTTTAGTATTTTTTGCGCGTCGGGGTATTTTCAAAGTCCAACGGTTACAACCTGAAAACCATTCAGAATTAAAGGGATTTCCGATCCGAGATGCCTATACTATTTTAATTGTCGAGTGTGTGTTGATGATGGCCTTGTGGACGATGAACGCAGCAGATGCGGTCTTACAAAGTCGAGGAGTCGAACATTACCATGAGGTAGGCTCGTTCATTGTCTCAGAAAATTTAATTCCATTCTTGGATTCATATAGTTCGGAAGCCTTGTATTTATTAGAGCGAATTGCTTGGTGGTTTCACATTGCCGGCATCCTAGGGTTTGCCCTTTATGTGACTTATTCGAAGCATTTGCATATCTTTTTTGCATTTCCTGCCGCTTATTATTCTAGTTTAAAATCATCTGCCTTTATTCCTAGTTTGGATTCTGTCAACCGTGAAGTCAAATTGATGTTAGGCCAAGCCGTATCGGGCGAAGCTGCACCGACCTCTTTGCGTTTTGGGGCCAAGGACGTTATGGATTTGAATTGGAAAAATCTTTTAGATGCCTATAGTTGTACTGAATGTGGCCGCTGCACGGATCAATGTCCGGCCAATCAAACCGGTAAATCATTATCTCCTCGGAAAATAATGATGGACACAAGAGATCGATTAGAGGAAGTGGGCGTGATTTTGTCCAAAAACAAAGGCCAATTTGTCGATGACGGAAAATCATTACTGGATAAAATCAGTGGGGAGGAATTACGTGCTTGTACGACTTGCCAAGCATGTGTGGAGGCCTGCCCGATGGAATTGTCGCCCCTAAACATAATTTTGGAATTGAGAAGGTACCAAATCATGGAAATGTCGGATGCTCCTGCAGCATGGAATTCCATGTTTTCAAATATTGAAACAAATCAAGCTCCTTGGAAATTCAATCCTTCGGATCGAATGAATTGGGCAAAATCATAAGCAATGAAAAAAATATTAATTGGTCTCTTAGCCCTGATAGTGATTTATTTTATAGGTCCTCAGCCAAATGCACCGGAGTTGAAGGCGAGTCCAACTTGGACCATCATCCCGGATTCGATGACGCAAATATCCGAGTTTATCCAACAGAAGGAATTGGAAAATAAGGAGTTAAAACCTGGGAATGAAGCAAAAATTATTTGGGCTGATTCCTTACATCCTCAAAAAACTAAATATGCTTTTTTATATGTGCATGGATTTTCAGCCTCACAGATGGAGGGAGATCCGGTACACCGACAAGTTGCCGCGGCATTTAATGGAAATTTAGTATTGGCTAGAGTCGCAGGACATGGAGAAAAGACGTCTGATCGCACTTTGGGAAGCGTGACGGCTGATGATTATTATGCGAGTGTTGAAAATTATTTGGCCATAGCGAAAAAACTAGGCCAAGAGGTAATTGTGATGGGAACATCCTTCGGGGGAGCGATGACGATTTATTTAGCCTCAAAACACCCAGAAATTAAGGCAATCATTTTATATGGACCTTGTATTGAGGTGGCTGATCCGAGCGCGGCTTTGTTAGACAATCCTTGGGGGCTACAATTAGCCCGACTTATTAAAGGGGGAGAATACAATGAAATACCAAGCACAAATAAGGCGCATGATGCCTATTGGAATTTGCATTATCGGTTTGAGGCTGTGGTAGAAATGCAAAATTTCTTGACACACACAATGAACAAAGAAGTTTTTAGCCAGGTAAAAATACCTGTTTTATTGACCTATTATTATAAAGATGAGACTCATCAAGATCAGGTCGTTTCGGTCAAAGCGATGCAAAAAATGTTTCCGGAATTAGGAACGGATTCATCGCTAAAGCGTGAAATAGCATTTCCTGAGTCTGGCAATCACGTCATTACCTCACCCATTTTGGGAAAGAAAACAGAATTGCCGATGCAGGCCTCCGTCAAATTTTTAAATGAAGTCGTACAACTAAAGAAGTAATATGTCAGAGATGGTGTTACATATTCGAACAATGGCTGATTATTTAGCTAAGGGTGAAATGCCGGAATATTTATTTTGGGTGGGTTGTGCAGGTTCTTTTGATGACCGACAAAAAAAAGTGACGCGCGCTTTTTGTGAAATTTTACAAAAGGCTGAAATTTCATATGCCGTTTTAGGAACAGAGGAATCATGTACGGGAGATCCCGCAAGAAGAACAGGCAATGAGTTTTTGTTTCAAATGCAGGCGATGACTAATATTGAGGTGCTGAATATGTACCAAGTGAAAAAGATTGTGACGGCCTGTCCTCATTGTTTTAATACGTTGAAAAACGAATATCCAAGTCTTGGGGGAACCTATGAGGTCATTCACCACACGGAGTTATTGGCTCAATTATTGAAAGAGGGTAAAATAGAAATCGCGGAGGAAAGGGAGGAAATCGCATTTCATGATTCTTGTTATTTAGGTCGTGGAAATGGGATTTATGAGGCGCCTAGAGAAATAATTTCGGAACTTCAAAAAGATTTAAAAGAGTTAAAAAGTTGTCGCACCAAAGGACTTTGTTGTGGTGCCGGTGGGGCCCAAGTTTTTAAGGAACCGGAGCCAGGTGCCATGGACGTCCAAGTAAAACGAACGGAAGAGATTATTGAATCCGGAGTCAAAAAAGTCGCTATTGCCTGTCCTTTTTGTATGGTGATGATTCAAGATGGTCTAAATAAAACAGGCCATGACAAAGAAATCCAAGTAGTGGACTTGGCTGAGTTGGTCCAAAAAGCAATGAAATAAGATGTATATACCATTCGAACAATTACCCGATCAGTCCCGCGTGTGGGTGTATCAAGCAAATCGTCCCTTATTGGCCGATGAAATGGAACAAATAAGTTCTTTTTTGACACAAGAGATGAATGCTTGGGCTGCTCATGGAGCACCGCTGAATGCTTCTTTTGAGATTCGTTTTAACCAAGTTATTATTGTCGCGGTCAATGAAGATGTCAATGAGGCTTCGGGTTGTTCCATTGATGCGTCGACACGCTGGTTTAAATCTTTAGGAGAGACGCTTCAAATCGATTTTTTTGATCGGCAAATTGCTAAAATCCAAGGGGAACAAATCTCACTTATACCGATAACATCGATTAAAGATTTTATATTGAGTGCTCATTTATTGGAAGAAGATTTCATCATCCCACCACAAACATCAGACTTGAGTCAATACAGAAACCAATGGCTTCAGAAGGTTCGTGAATCCTGGTTGAAAAAATACCTAGCTAAATCAAGCGTTTAATATGGCTGAAGATTTAATCAAAATTAACGGAACAAGAGCGGATCAGTATGCGAATTTGTATCCGCAGATTCAGTCTTTATTGGCCGGAGAAACGGATTTATATGCTAACCTTGGCAACATAGCAGCGGCTATTCATGATATTTTCGGTTTTTTTTGGGTAGGTTTTTATTTGGTGAAAGGAGATGAATTAGTCTTAGGTCCATTTCAAGGCCCCGTAGCCTGTACTCGAATTCCTTTTCACAAAGGAGTTTGTGGATATGCCTACATGGAAAGAAAAACAGTTATTGTACCTAATGTAGACGAATTTCCTGGACATATTGCTTGTGCCTCTGCCTCTAAATCTGAAATCGTAATTCCGGTATTTCATGGGGACCAAGTGATTTTAGTCCTCGACGTGGACTCGGATTCTTTACATGATTTTTCGGAGCAAGACCAAATAGGCCTTGAGAAAATCATGACTATAATTGAAGAAAATTGGGTGAGCTGGAATTAACGTAATTTTGCAATAACCGTTTCTCCGCCGACAGGCTTATCGCCTAA
>Ga0209769_1000399_pt1 | contig 17346 bp, 14 predicted proteins | sample LauGreSuBDMM15DN_2_FD_187569 | JGI IMG/M metagenome (GOLD analysis project Ga0209769, IMG submission 187569) | Freshwater lake microbial communities from Lake Michigan, USA - Su13.BD.MM15.DN (SPAdes) (version 3) | ecosystem: Environmental > Aquatic > Freshwater > Lake | place: Lake Michigan, USA...
GGCGCTTGTGCCGTAGGACTAGAGAGTACCATTGTGGGGATGGAAGGAGAGCAAGTGATCATCTACCGTTTGGGAGGGCTAGAACTTTCCAAAATTGAATCTGTAGTTGGAAAGTTGACTGTTCAGGCATATAGCACGAGTAATCCTAGTGCACCGGGCCAACTGGCAAGTCATTATGCTCCGCAGAAACCTTTTATTTTGGGAAATTTGGGGGAGCTCGTTCCGCAATTAATCCAGCAAGGAAAGAAGGTTGGTGTACTTAGTTTTTCCACCCATTTTCCATCTCTTTCTGCAGATTGCCAAGTAGTCCTCAGTGCTAGTCAGGATCTTACAGAAGCAGCTCAGCGTCTTTTTATGGCCATGCGCCTCTTGGATGAGAGTCAGGCAGAGCTGATTGTAGCCGAATTTGTCCCTGAAATTGGATTGGGTCGCGCCATCAATGATCGTCTAAAGCGAGCCGCTACACAGCCGATTCATTAGGGTAGTTTTTCCAAGCTATCTTTTCGTATTGGCTGGATTTGGTTTAAATTCGTCTCGATTTTTAACCTAAAACCTATTCCTCACCTATTAAATCTCACCCCATGTCATTGAATGTAAAAAATGTAGATAGCGTCAATTTTGCAGGTAAAAAAGCGCTGGTCCGCGTGGATTTCAATGTTCCTCTAGACGAGCATCTGCAAGTATCTGATGACACCCGAATTCAGGCGGCTGTTCCTACGATCAAAAAAATCTTAACCGATGGAGGATCCGCCATCTTAATGTCTCACCTAGGACGTCCCAAAGGAGGTCCAGAGGATAAGTATTCCCTCAAGCACATTGTTTCAGCGGTTGAGGCTGCTCTCGGACAAAAAATCAGCTTTGCAAGTGATTGCATTGGGGAAGAAGCCATTCAAAAGGCTGCGCAACTTGGTGCAGGTCAAGTGTTGTTGCTGGAGAATCTCCGTTTTTACAAGGAAGAAGAAAAAGGGGATTCAGATTTTGCATCCAAGCTAGCTCAACTTGGAGATGTGTATGTCAACGATGCCTTTGGAACTGCGCATCGTGCCCATGCCTCTACAGCTGTGATTGCTGCTAATTTTTCTCAAAAAGTAGCCGGTTACCTGATGGAATCCGAGTTGACCAATGCGGACAAGGTGCTGGGCAATCCAGAGCGTCCCTACACTGCCATCATGGGTGGAGCCAAAATCGCCGACAAAATCTTGATCATTGAGCGTTTGCTTGAAAAAGTAGACAACCTGATTATTGGTGGAGGCATGTCTTACACCTTTGCGAAGGCGCAGGGAGGTACAATCGGCACCTCTCTTTTGGAGGCTGACAAACTCGACTTCGTATTGGAGTTGATGGAAAAGGCCAAGGCAAAAGGAGTCAATTTGATTCTACCTGTGGATACCGTCATTGCAGATGATTTCTCCAATACCGCCAATCAGGGATTAGTCAATAAGGGAGAGATTCCAGACAATTGGATGGGTTTGGACATTGGGCCAAAGACCAGAGAACTATTTGGAAAAGTGATTTTAGAATCCAAAACTATCCTTTGGAATGGTCCAATGGGTGTGTTTGAAATGGAGTCCTTTGATAAAGGCACCAAAGCCATCGCAGAATATGTAGCGGAAGCAACACGAAATGGAGCCTACTCGCTTATCGGTGGAGGAGATTCAGCTGCTGCAGTAAATAAATTTGGCTACACCGATCAGGTATCCTTTGTATCCACTGGAGGAGGAGCCTTGCTGGAGCACATGGAAGGAAAAGTACTTCCTGGAGTGGCTGCGTTGGCATAATAAATTAAAGAAATAAGGCCATTTTTTTTAATGGCCTTATTTCTTCATCTTTTCTTCATCTTTCCTGCACAAGTTGCGAACGTAAAAATCCATTTACCTCATGACTAAAATCCTATTCTTGCTCGCTTTTCTCTCTTTTTCTGGGATTGCATTGGCACAAACAGAGCCAGCAAACAGACCTATCACTAACCCCACCAATGTCAATGGAGGTGGGAAGAAGGTAGGAATTTCAAGTGCTTCGAGAAGGAGCGCGATGCCTGGAGCAGTAACTCCTAAAATAGAGGGAAATGGGTCAGCTAAACCTGCTAACGGAAACGGCGCATCGCTTTCCAATCGGCCTGATGGAAGGGTTCCAAAAAACAGACCTGGAGGGCCTATTACACGTCCTTCATCAGCTCCAGCAGGCCAACCCATCAAGTTACCCGGTAACGGCAACAGGCCTTCTGGGCCTAAGCAGCGTCCTGGAGGAGGTTAAGTAGTAATGTTTAATTCTGGCGACAACCCCCTTTCTGACCTCATTAGAATATGAAAAAAGGTTTGATCCTTCTTTTTCTTTTGTTTGCGCTCATTCCAAACCTTTGTTTAGCTCAGGAATTGGAATCTAAGGGAGATTCAGTGGCAAGTGAGTCAGGCAATTACTTGATTGCGAGTACTGGATTTCAAAATAAAGCCAGTTTTATGTCCAGAGATTTTGGGCAAAAAATCCCAATTTTCTCAACCGAACTACTATTTTGGCACAGATCAGGTGTCTATTTATCTACTACATTAAGCAAGTTTTTAACGACAGACCTATCCTGGCAGAAAGGGGTAGGTGCTGGATTTTTTAAACCCTTAAATCCCAAATTGGATTTAGACTTTTCGTATCACCATTTCTTTGGTGCTAGCAATCTTAATTCAACAGGTCAGGATAATTTAGGCATGGCCCAGGGAACGATTGGGCTAGATTGGGGAATACTTTATTCTACCACTCAAGCGATGTATTTGGTAAATTCGCCTGGGGATTTTTTTATAAGTAGCCGACATTCAAGATATTTTGAATTGGATAAGCCCATTAAAGGAGGAGGAGTTTTATCCTTTGAACCGCGATTTTCGGTATTCCTTGGCACCAGTAATTATTACCGAATTGGGGGCTATGAATTTACGAGAACCCAATACCTAGAGACGCAGCGCTTTACCGCTCAAGGCTTGGAAATGGCCCTTCCTATCACACTGAGCTATTCTAAAGTAGAATTCCAGTTGGAACCTAGGTGGGTAATTCCTACCCAAGTTCCGGAATACGATACTTCTTTGGCTCGCTTTCAATTGGCTATCAAAGCTAGTTATACCCTTTCCCTTAAAAGATCAAAATGAGAATTTTATTAGTTGAAGACGAGCGGTCTCTTGCCAAGGAAATCCATGATTTTCTCCAATCCGAGCACCATGTGCTAGATGAGGTAAGTACCATAAAAGCAGCATCTGAAAATTTGGCTGTCAATTCGTATGATTTTGTCTTACTTGATCTTGGATTGCCTGATGGAGATGGACTAGATCTTCTACAGGAAGTAAATAGGGTTCAAGAAAATGCTTCCGTCATTATCCTTACAGCACGAACTGAGGTAGGAGATAAACTTTTAGGATTTGAAAGTGGTGCTGATGATTACCTTTCCAAACCCTTTTCTTTGTTGGAATTAAAAGCAAGAATGCAGGCGATATTGAGAAGAAAAAGTGGTTGGAAAAAAGATGTGATTCAGTTAGCAGGTTTCGAAATCCATTTAAATGAACCCTTGATTTCTTTTGAAGGCCAAGAAATTAAGCTTACCAAAAAGGAATACATCTTACTTCAGTTTATGCTGATTAACAAAAATCGCGTTCTCAATCGCTTTCAATTGGCTGAGCACCTTTGGGGAGATCATTTGGATGACGACTATCAATCCAATTACATTGACGTTCACGTTAAAAATATTCGAAAAAAATTAGGGACTTACGGTCCTGTGGATTGGTTGGAGACGGTTCGAGGACTTGGTTACAAAATTGTTGCATGAAATTATTTCATAAACTACTTGTTTTTAATCTATTAGGGAAAGGTGTTTTTCTCCTAGTTTTTTTAATGCTTAGTCCCTACCTACTTAGCCAACTCATCATTGAAAATACAGATGAGGAATTAATTGGAAAAAAAGAAGAGGTCCTTAAACTCATCCAAGCAGGTGGGATTGAAAATTTTATTTCTAACGAAAACCCAGAACAAGGATTTGGCTCCTATAATATTTTAAAAGAAGAATACATTTTGTTACAGGCAGTCCCTTCTGATTTTAAGATAGTTGAAGAGATTTCTAGTGAGAAAAGGGTTATTGAGGAAGAAGAAATTAGTTATCGAGTAGTTGCCGATGTGATTGAAATAGAAGGTAGTAGCTACCTTCTTGAAATTGGTAGAAGCCTCAATACAATTGAAAAAATTGAAGGCATGTTTTTTCAAATCGCTATGGGAATCCTTTTTTTATTTTTAGCCTTTTCATTTCTATTGGATTCAGCCATCAGTAAACGGATTATGGCTCCTTTCAACAAAATTATCCAATCCAAAATATCTCGGATTAATGAGCCACAGGAATTTCACGACAAATCTATTCGGAGCAGCACCAAAGAATTCGAACTACTAGATAACGCAATTTCAGAGATGATGAAGCGAATTCAGAGGTCATTTAATCAGGAACGAATTTTTATTTCTCACGCTTCTCACGAACTGAAGACACCTATTTCTGTACTGCAATCCAAATTGGAGGCCATTTTCAGGGATGAAAATCTCAATTCCTACCAGAGCGAAAAGTTAATGGATATGCAGGATACCTTGCAGAAGATGAAGAAATCTGTCAATGCCCTGCTTCTGATTTCTAAAGTAAACAATGCCCAATTTTTAAAAACAGAAACTGTCGACTTAAAAATGGTTGTGGAAGAGATAGTGGAAGACTGGACTGAGATTGCAGAGGAAAAAGGCATACAGATGAGAAAAGAAAAAATTGATCCTTTTACTTATTCAGACACCAATCTTTCGCTGTGTCAGATGATGATTCAGAATGCGCTGAGTAATGCCGTCAAGTATGTGGAAGCAGGCGGTGAAATCAGCCTTTCAGGAACAAAAATTGGGGATAGGTATGCCCTTGTGATCGAAAATGATGGAGCAGGAATCGACGATAAGTTAATCGAGCAGGTAAAAAATGGGTTAGTGTTCTTGAAGGATGTATCTAAAGAAAAATCAGGATTTGGCCTTCAAATCATGTACAAAGTCGCTCTTTTTCTAGGGGTTAGTTTGGAAATAGGATCCCAAACAGGGAAAACCCGGGTTTGCTTTAGTTTTCCAATTAAATTCTGAGTGGCCTAATTTTTTTTTAAAAAAAAATGAAAAAAAATCATTTTTTCATTTTGTCTTCATGTTGGGGGTTGTATTTGGCATCATAATTTAAACTTCTTGTAACCATTAAAAACTAAATCACATGAAACTATTTAAAAACCTTTTGTTACTGTCGTACTTGCTTTTCATGGCTGCATGTACTGAGCAAGATGAATTAGCTTCCATCACTGAAGATGTTTTGGAAGGAGCCACGGCGATTGATTTGGCCCAGACCTCAGGTCAGTTGGTCAGCGGTACTAGCTTTACTATAGGAGGGAATTCATTCCAAGCGGGAACGATTACAGGTAGAGTAGCTGGGACAGAGGAAACTGCTAAATCCCCAGGAGATTTGAAAGGAATGGATAAAAGTAAAGGAGGGCACAAAGGCATCATGGATGGTTTGAATTTGCTTGCACCAAATGATGAAATCCTCGCAATAGTTGAAGCAGAAAGTGCCGGCGATATTCGAGGATTCCGCATGTATAAATTAGGAGGTGCAACGATTACGCATTATGACGCTTCAGGAAAAGTTGTTGAGCTCCCTGTGGCAACTACTTCGGATGGTCCTCAGGGCGGACATAGTGGCAATCAATTTCCAGAATTAGACTCTTTATTGAGTTTGATTGTGAAGTCAAAGGTGGATTTTGGTACAGGTGTCACCGTTACTAAAAATGATCAGGATATCACACGTAAAGGAGTGATTATGGTTAGCAGAAATAAAGTTGGGATTGTGTTGACAGAAAAGGTTGAATTTCAGAATTATGTTGTCAATGGAATTCAAATCAGCGGCTTAAAAACCATTGTTTCGGAGTTTGATAAGGAGACGGGTAAGGGCAGTGTGAAATCTAATGTGGCGAATGGTAAGTTTATTTTTGCTAATGGTGAAATAGGGGTTTGGACCTCCGAAAAGAATAGAAAATCTGAGGTAATCAGAGGCAGCGATTCTCGAAAGCCAATCAGCGGTAAGATCCTAATCAGCGTGAAAACTGCAATTAAGACATCTTCTGGTACAGTAATTTATTCCCACGAGACAACTACCCCACTAGAGATCGACCTTTCTTGTTCAGGAAAAAGAAGAGGTCCTACTTTGGGTAAGTTAGAGACGGCTTACCGTACCAATAAAATATCCGTGAATTTTGGTGACGGATCTTGCACCAATCAAACCATTACCATCACCATTAATGGTGTAACCACCACAAAGACCATAGGAGGTTAATTGGTAAATGTTGAATAAAAAGAACCGATCTGATTCATTCAGATCGGTTCTTTTGTTTAAAAGGAGTCAGGATGTTGACTAAATGACTTGACAAAAGGTGTCTTTGGTAAATGATTCCCTAAAACCTGATCTCCACCATCACGGGGAAGTGGTCCGAGGGGTATTTTTTTCCATAGTTGTCTGTCAGGATGCCATGGCGCAACACCTCAATTTTGCCATCCACAAAAATATGGTCAATGATACCAGTTGGCATTCGATCCCATTCGAAGGCGGTAAAGGTTCCCTTGGGACCATAAGAGGGCAGCTTGGAGACTAAACGCGCATCCTTCCAGGTTTCTTGGTTCAAAATAACTTGGTAGGCAGGATTTTCTGGTTCCACATTGAAATCTCCCATCCAGATCACCGGAAGCCCTTCTCGATTGATTTCTTTGATTTTTGAAAGGACCAACTTGCTGCTTTCCTCCCGGGCTTGCTGTCCGATATGGTCGTAGTGCACATTGAATACGTAAAACCTAGATCCGTCTTGAGAGGTAAATTTTCCCCAACTGCAAATTCGATTTAAGGAAGCATCCCAACCCTTGCTTGGGATTTCTGGGTTTGGTGACAACCAAAATGTACCGGAATCTTCCAATTTGTAGCGTGCAGGATCGTAATGGATAGGCGAAAACTCTCCCTTAGTAGCGCCATCATCTCTGCCCACACCAATAGAGGCATAGCCAAGTCCTTCATTGAGTTGCTTGAGCTGATGTGCCAATACCTCTTGGGTGCCTACAATTCCAATTTGGTGAAATTGAATCAATTGGATAACCTGTGTTGCTCGATCTTTCCAGAGATTACCCAGATCGTTAGGGTTGTCCCATCGGATATTGAAGGTAGCAATTCGGTGGGTTTGGGCTGCAATTGGAGATGCAAGAAGCACCAAAAGCAAAGATAGGAGGACTGTCGTGCGTAGAAGAGACATAAATTGGAAACTATTCGTGAATTGATTGCTATCTCTTAAAATTGCCTATTAATTTCATGAAATGAAAACGATCAATCCCAAAGACTTAGCTACTCCTGAACTTCAGAACCTCTTGCAAGGGGCGGTTACTCCACGGCCCATCGCCTTTGTGAGTAGTATCAGTGGAGCAGGAGAGGTTAATTTGAGCCCTTTTTCTTTTTTCAATCTCTTTAGTGCCAATCCTCCGATCCTCGTTTTTTCCCCTTCTCGAAGAGTGAGAGACAACACCAGCAAGCATACCTTAGACAATGTGCTTGAAGTTCCTGAGGTGGTGATTCATGTGGTCGGCCATGATTTAGTAGAGCAGATGTCCCTTGCTAGCACTGAATATCCAAAGGGAGTCAATGAATTTGTGAAAGCAGGATTGACTGCAGTTCCTTCAAATCAAGTAGCTCCACCACGGGTGAAGGAAGCTCCTGTTGCATTTGAATGCAAGGTGCTTCAGGTGCTCCCCTTAGGCGATCAGGGAGGGGCTGGCAATTTGGTGATTTGTGAGGTAATTCAAATTCACCTCGATGAAGCCATCCTTGATTCTTCCGGAGCTATCGCACCGCTCAAGTTAGACCCTGTAGCCAGGCTGGGGGGCAATTGGTATACCAAGGTTACAGCTGATTCCTTATTTCAAATCCCCAAGCCTTTGATGACCCTTGGGATAGGGGTAGATCAGATCCCAGAAGACATCCGAAATAGTCCGGTGCTGAGTGGAAATAATTTGGGGCGATTAGCCAATGTGGAGTGTTTGCCTAGTCCTGAGGAACTCGCACTTTTTTCTGCCCGAGAGGACCTGGAAGATATCAGGCGGCGCTTCCGATTGGATGCAGAGTCCTGGACCGATCACCTGCACCGCTGGGCCAAGGAAGAGTTGGAAGCCGGCAATGTCGACTTGGCTTGGAAGATTCTTTTGCAAAAGCCCTAAAAACAAAAAACTCAGCGTTTCCGCTGAGTTTTTGTTTTGAATCTTATTTGATCACCAGATCCTGAGGCATTCGTACCTGTACGCCTTGGTACTGCTTGATCTTTTGAATTTTTTGGAAGAGCGGATACTGTTCACCTAGTTGAGATTGAAGGATGCGAACTTGTACCTGATCGCTAAAAGAAACCATCAACTCTTCAAACCAAGGTTTCTTCTCTGGATAGTACACCACTCGGTAATCTTCCCCTACCTTGATTTTGGCAGCCGCAATGCCAATGGCCGTATCCAAACCACCCAATACATCTACCAATCCTCTCGCCTTTGCTTGTGAACCAGTCCAAACTCTTCCAGAAGCTACCTTACGTACCGAATCTGGGTGCATGCCACGACCTTCAGCCACTCGAGAGATGAAGGTCTCGTAGCCATCCTCTACAGAGGATTGGATGATGGTACGCTCTACCTCAGTCAAAGGGCGAGCCATATTTCCAAAATCCGATAGCTCCCCTGTGGAGACCACATCGGTAGTTACGCCCAACTTGTCATTGACTAATTCCTGAACATTGAATAAAATTCCAAAAATCCCGATGGACCCTGTAATGGTATTTGGTTGCGCAACAATTGTATCCGCTGGAGCAGCTATGTAATATCCTCCAGAAGCGGCTACTTCACCCATAGATACGATCACCGGCTTTACTTTTTTGGCTTCAGACATTTCTCTCCAAATCACATCCGAAGCTAGTATAGATCCTCCTGGAGAGTTTACTCGCAAGACAATGGCTTTGATATTTTCGTCTTTTCGTGCTTTACGAATTTCTTTGGCAAATTTTTCAGAGCTGATGGCTCCATCCGCATTTCCATCCACAATCTCCCCTTCTGCGAAGATCACAGCGATTCGATTGGAAGAGGTGATGTTTTTACTTTTCGCCATTCCACCAAGGTCAGTGGCATTTATTGTCGCAATTTGATCGTCTTCCTTCAGGCCTAATTTTTCCTTTAGGATACTGTGCACCTCATCTTCGTATTTCAGGGCCGTAGCTAACTTGTAGGTTACCGCATCTTTCGGTTTCCGAACAAGCATTTGGTGATTGATACGAACCAAACTGTCTTGCGCAATGCCTCTTGATTTTGCGATTAGCTCAAGGGCATGGTTGTTGATGTCATCCAAAAAATATTGGGTTTGAAGACGATTTTCTGGGCTCATCTTATCTAAGATAAATGGCTCCACGGCACTTTTAAATTCGCCTACTCGGAAAACCTCCGGCTTGATACCCACTTTTTCAAAGAACCCTTTCAAGAAAATTCCCTCGGAAGAAAAGCCGTTGAAGTCAATTCCACCCAGTGGATTGAGGTAAATTTCATCTGCTACTGAAGCTAGGAAATATCCGCCTTCTGAGTAAGCTTCATCGTAGGCTACAATAAATTTTCCGGATTCTTTGAAATCTATCAAAGCTTCTCTAAGCTCCAACAGACCCGCTTGCCCAGCACCAATTAATCCGGCATTGAGGTAGATTCCTTTTACATTCTCATTCGTCTTAGCCTCCCCAATAGCCTTTTTTAGGTTGACCAAGCCGGCAGTATTTTCTCCACCAAAAGGATCTAATAAAGAGCCAAACACCAAGTCTTCCTCTGAGGTACGCTCCACTAAGGTGCGTCCGTTTAGGTCAAGGTGAAGAATGGAATTTTCTTCCAAGGTCACTTCTTTCTCAGAAGAGGAAGCAACCAAACCTATAATTCCGAAAAAAATAAGCATTGCTACAATGCCAAACACAAATAGGCCCACGATGACGGCCAAAACATTACCTAGAAACTTCATATCATTTCAATTTAGACTGTAAATTTAGGCTAATTTGAGCCAGTTTTAAAATTATATTAACAAGGAATGCAAACTGAGGTTGTATTGGCAATTGGAGGAAACAAAGGAGATCGAGCAGATTTTCTTCAAAAAGCAATGGATGCCTTATCCCGGCAAGCAACGCTAGTTGGCTATTCTCAAATCTATGAAACCGAAGCTTGGGGAGGGGTAGCTACGTCGGGAAATTTTTTAAACCAAGTTGTGCTGATACATACCGAAATGGATCCTTTGGTGCTTTTGGAGGTAATCCAAGGAATCGAGGAGCAGCTGGGAAGAACTCGGGAGCAGCATTGGGGAGATCGTACCATTGATATCGACATCCTCTATTTTGGAGATCAAGTTTGGGACACCCCATCCCTTACCATCCCGCATCCCTACCTTGCGCAGCGTGGCTTTGTGCTGCAACCTTTGGCTGAAATTCTTCCCACAAAAAAACATCCACTGCTAGGAAAAACTACCCTTGAGCTACTCGCAGAATGCACCGATCTGGGTCAGGTTTCAGTTTGGAAGGAAGAGAAATAAAAAAAACTCCCACCTGCGAAGGTGGGAGTTGATGGTTATAGTCCAGATACGATTGCATCTGGGTGGATTTTTTTGACCAAGCCCTGGAGTACTTTCCCAGGCCCACATTCGACAAATTCTGTGGCTCCATCTGCTACCATCTGTTGCACGGACTGGGTCCATTTGACAGGTGCGGTCAGCTGAGCAATTAAATTGGCTTTGATTTCGGCCACATCTGTCACTGCTGTGGTACTCACGTTCTGATAAATTGGACAGATTGGGGTGTTAAACTGAGTTTCTTCGATTGCTTTTTGAAGTTTCTCTCGTGCAGGCTCCATCAATGGAGAGTGGAATGCTCCACCAACAGGTAGAGGCAAAGCTCTTTTTGCTCCTGCAGCCTTGAGTAGCTCGCAGGCGATTTCAATGCCTTTGGTGGATCCAGAGATCACGAGCTGCCCCGGGCAGTTGTAATTCGCTGCCACGACGATTTGCTCGGTGATGCCGGCGCAAATTTGTTCTACCACTTGATCCTCCAAGCCTAAGATAGCCGCCATGGAAGAAGGGTTGATTTCACAGGCTTCCTGCATCGCTAGAGCTCGTTGAAACACCAAGGCTAAGCCATCTTCAAAACTTAAAACCCCATTTGCGACTAGGGCGGAAAACTCACCCAATGAATGCCCTGCTACCATGTCTGGGGCAAAGTTGGGGGTGGTTTTTGCGAGAATGACCGAGTGCAAAAAAATTGCGGGCTGCGTTACTTTAGTTTGCTTGAGTTCCTCTTCTGTGCCTTCAAAAAGGATATCTGTAATTCGAAATCCGAGCTGTTCATTTGCTTTTTCAAAGAGTGCCTTTGCAGTTGGATTTTCTTCGTAGAGGGATTTTCCCATTCCTGGGTATTGGGCTCCTTGGCCTGGAAATACGATTGCTTTCATTTTTTAAGATGCCAAAATTTAGGCCTCAAATATAGAATTTTTTACTAGTCAAAGGATATAAAATATAGCATCTCCAGGGTTGGGAAGTGTTTGGACAATATTTTTTCAATTTTCTGAAAGCTAATGAATGAAGGCTTTTAAGTCTGTGGAGTGCTTTTTTTGCTTCAATCAAATCAGATTCCAATCCGCTTTTATTGGAATTCCTGGCAACTCTAAAAGTGAGATTCTGCCTTCTTTAAGTTCCTGAGCCATGGAAAAATTAGAAAGTATGGAAGCACCCAAACCCGCGTCAAGTTCATCCCTTGGCAGGTACTTTTCCTTTCAACCTAACTTTAGGAATGCACATCTATTGGATGATTATCCAAGCTGCTTTACGAGGGGATGATCTTCTTTTAAAAATCGTGCTTGCTCCTCAGCGTTAGCAATTCTACAGGTTGCTCTTCGACCAAACCACTTGTACCTGTGCTTTCCAATCCATTGATAGATTCGGTCTCGAATTCCTTTAGGGATGATAATCAAAGAATAGAAGACGGGCCAACCGCCCCCCAAAAGGCGAGCCACACGAAGTGCTGCAGTACTTCCAAGATAGACCCTCCCATGCTCTACCAAAACTAAGGTGTCCAGATAGGTGGTGGGTAGATGGTAGTATTCTAGGACCCGCTTGCCCGCAGGATCCTGCATCGCGGCCAGAAGTAGCATTTTCTTGGAATCCCGCTTGAGCACAAAATCCACCGAGGCATTACATAGGCTACAGTGTCCATCAAAAAGTAAGATGGAGTCCTTTTCCATTAACGTAAGAGTTGAATCGTTCCTTTTAAAGTTTGTTGCTTCTTGCTTGGGTCGACTACATCGAAGAATACGGTCCCAGAGAAGTAGTAGGTTCCTGCTGGAAGTTCATTTCCACTCGGGTCTTTTCCATCCCAACGGATAAAGGGATCATTTTCAGTGGCAGATTGGCTGGCATAGCGAAATACCTCTGTACCCCAGCGGTTGACGATAAAGAGTTCCACCTGGGTGACAAATCGTGGGCATTTTGAAAAAGGATTATCAAAAGCCATAAAGGTATCGTTGAGCCCATCTCCATTTGGCGAAAAAGCATTGGGCAGGAGGTAGTTCGGGCAGTTATCGATGCAGACGATGTTGCTTTTTGGACTTTCATTTCCGGAGCGATCTACTGCGGTGACATAATAGCAGCCTTTGTAATTAGCAAGATTTCTAAGGGTGGTTCGAAGTTGTATCGCGGAATATTGACCGATGCGGGTAAAGGTACCATCTGGGGTACCATCAGGATTGAAATACAGGCGGTAGCCACTCAGTTGATCGTCACAGGTGCCACTGAAATTGGGTTTCCAACTCAATTCATGGATGTAGGTGGTCGTACCGCAGGCTTGCTCCGAAACATATTCTGTACAGTTGGGCCCTTCAAAGGTGAGAACAGGCGCACAAGGAAGTCGGTTGTCGTCTGGCTTGGCACAGATGATTTGAGATCGATTTTCAAGTGGATAAACCAATTTATCTACGTTGTAGGCCCCTTTCGTGATTACATAGTAGCAGTACTCCAGGTCTTTTTTGAGCTTCACCCCATTGAATTTACCATCGTCAAGGTATAAAAAGCCCTTTTGGGTAACATCTACTTCTGCAATTTTAACGAAGTTAGTTACATCCAGCGCTGCGGCATCGGCTCGATTTCGGTAGACCTCATGCGTGTATTTGGCAATTGAATTGTTCCAAGGCACATTAAATGACCACTTGAGTTCAATCGCCTCATTGATGATGGTAGGCTCCAGTCGCACCGAGGATCCTGAAGTGGAGGTGTCAATCTTGATGTTGTTGTCAAGCAAAACGACCTTGTAATTGTAAACAAGGTTTTTAGTATTCAATTTTTTATCTGTAAACAGCGTATCTGCCATTTTTCCCAAGGAGACACGATTTTGGGCTCCCGAAAATCCTTCACTGCGAATCAATTCATAGGAGTAGGGTCCTGGGAATTGGATTTTATCTAGGTCATATGGAGGTGTCCACTTCACAAAGATCTCCCCGTTTAGGTCATCTGTGGCAGTAATACTTACATTAGTGAGGATAGGCACATCCACATCAATGGTGATGCAAATTTCTTCAGAGACAATACTTTCACCTAGTCTTGGGGTAGGGAATGCCGCCACTAATCTGTAACAATACGTATTTCCTGGAGCTAGCCCTTCACCTCCATTTTTGTCGGTAAAGGCAAAGGTGGTCATGTTGGTGGTTCCAATCAGTTCGTAACCCGCGCGAATGCCAGTTTCACAGGAATCCGGTTTATAGGGATCCGAATTAATTCTTCTCCATACCTGCATTTCTTGCGCAGATGTAGCGCATGCGTAAGGATCCCAGGTCAACTTTACGGTCCTTCCTGGAAGTTGCTCTAGCTCATCCCAAACAGGCGGAGGACCAATGACTTTAATTTTCCAAGTCTGAATATCTACCAATTTCGGTCCAGATAGCGGTTTATCGGTGATGCGGACGCGTACCTCATACTCCCGTTCCCGCACATGATTGCAGACCGTTTGCCAATCAAAATTCACGATGCCTGGTTGAACCTGGAAGACGTTTTCTGGTTTGTAGGTGGCAGGAGAGGTATTGATTTCCATTGGTTCTCCAAACACCTCAATTTTTATGGGGTTTCCATCCGGGTCTTGTCCTTGGATGATTTCCTTAATCCGTGTTCCTGCTACTACGCAAAGGTCGGGGGGTAGAATAAGTTTGGGCCGTTTATTGTTCGAGTTTTCAATGATAATCTGCATATCTCGAACCACATAGCCGATCTCAATATACTTGCCATCGATTTTGCGCCATTCAGTGATTCGCATGGCAACACTATATTGCCCTGCAGTGCCAGGAGCATCCCAAACTAGGTCTCCAAAAATGGCGTCCACTCGCATAAAAGCAGGACCAGTACCATCTTCTTTATTTTTGCTAAACTCTGCACTTGCAGGATCACGGTAATTGTTGACTACTCGCTCAAATCCTTGCTTAGGAATTTCAATTTTGTAAGAAAGACTATCTCCATCTGGATCATATGCCCCTGGGTTGTGAATGTAGCGCACATTTACAGCACCATTATCCACCGGAGGGATGGTCAGGACAGGGGAGTTGTTGACCCCGATAAATGGATCAATGGTGATTTCGGTTTCCACATAAAATGGGGTGTCTACCGAATTATTCATGTTGAGTGTCAAGTCGTTTCGGTTGAACTCTAAGAAACGAATCTTGTACTTACCTGGGCCCTGAAAAGTGTGCGTGATGACGAATGTGTTTTTCTCGATTAGATCTCCCAAATCTTCGACCAGCGAAAAATCACTCTTCGTGTTGAGCTGTTCTTCACGTCCATCCCCAAAATTGATTCTTCCAGGACCAAAGACTACCGACGAACGGGTATCTGTGTAGCCTACTACCGTAATGCGGTAGGTGAGTGTTTGTACCGAAATTCGTTCCGCAATGATCTCACCTGCACGAATGTGTGTAGCCCAAGCCGTAGATAGGGCTGAAAAAAATGTGATACAAAAAAGAGCAAAATAAATTTTAAGCTTCATATCGATCAAGGTGACTATTTCTAGGGATTAAAATGGTGTTTGAGTTGAGCTTCAGACAGATTGAATTCGCTCAATTTTTTCTTTGTATACGAAGTAAACGGATGGATGGAGAAAAACCATCAAAAATTAAAACAATAAAATTGAACAGACTGTTGAAAAATCGTAATAATTAAGCGAAATCGCCTTAAACTAAACTCTTATTTAGAATTATTTAAAATAAGAAAGTGAATCGTGCATGGATTGGATACTAGCCTTTGCAGATGTAAATTTGGGATATTGAATAGCAAAACCACTTTATTTTAAACTAATTGTAATTATTTATGACTTGGGTTACCAAAACCTTGAATAGCACCTTAGGGAGAAAATTGATCATGGCATTGACTGGTCTTTTCCTCATTCTGTTCTTGACGGGACATGTGTCTGGCAACATGCTTCTATTTAAGGGAGATGGAGGTCAGGCATTTAACATGTATGCCAAGTTTATGACCACCAACCCTGCGGTCAAATTGCTTTCCTACTTGACCTATATTTCTGTATTGGGGCACATTATTTACTCCATTGCACTATCCCAGCACAACAAGTCAGCGCGTCCAGTTCCCTACTCTACCTCCAATGGAAGCAGTAATAGTGCCTGGTCCTCCCGAAACATGGGTGTTTTGGGTACCATCATTCTTATTTTCTTGGTGGTGCATTTGCAAGGCTTTTGGGCCCAAATGCACTGGGGGGAAGTTCCCTTGATCACCTATGAGGGTGAAGAATACAAAAACCTATTTTTAATTGTGAGTGAGGCTTTCAAACAAGAATGGCTCGTGGCCTTGTACGTGTTGTCCATGATCTTCCTAGGCTTTCACCTTTCCCACGGATTTACTTCAGCATTTCAGACTTTAGGGATCAACCACAAGAAGTATTCCCCGGCGATCAAAGCCATTGGCACCGCTTACTCTATTTTGGTGCCCGCTTTATTTGCCTCCATGCCTGTATACATTTATTTCTCTAGCTACTAAATAGTCCCCCATGATACTAGATTCCAAAATACCTGCTGGTCCTTTGGCAGAAAAATGGACTAAGCACAAGTTTTCAAGCAAGCTGGTCAACCCGGCCAACAAGCGTAAATACGATGTGATTGTCGTAGGCACTGGTTTGGCTGGAGCATCTGCAGCAGCCTCCCTTGCCGAATTAGGATACAATGTGAAGGCTTTTTGCTTCCAAGATAGCCCCAGAAGAGCGCACTCAATTGCAGCGCAAGGGGGTATCAATGCAGCAAAAAACTACCAGAACGATGGGGATTCGATCTACAGACTTTTCTACGATACCATCAAGGGTGGAGACTACCGTGCTCGTGAGGGGAATGTCTATCGTCTTGCGGAGGTGTCTGTTAAAATTATCGATCAGTGCGTGGCGCAAGGAGTTCCCTTTGCTCGTGAATATGGAGGACTACTGGCCAACCGTTCCTTTGGAGGAGCCCAAGTATCCCGTACCTTTTATGCTCGTGGTCAAACAGGTCAGCAATTGTTGCTTGGTGCCTATTCGGCCTTGAGCCGTCAGGTAGCGAATGGCAAAGTGAAGTTATTTCCACGTACCGAAATGATGGATTTAGTGGTCATCGATGGACATGCCAAGGGTATTGTGACACGTAACCTAATCACTGGAGCTATCGAAACGCACGCAGCACATGCTGTTCTCCTGTGTACAGGAGGTTATGGCAACGTGTTTTTCCTGTCTACCAATGCGATGGGTTCCAATGTGACCGCAGCTTGGAGAGCACACAAGCGTGGGGCATTTTTTGCAAATCCTTGCTTTACGCAGATTCACCCCACCTGTATTCCAGTATCTGGAGACCACCAGTCGAAGTTGACCTTGATGTCTGAATCCCTGCGTAATGACGGTAGGGTTTGGGTTCCAGCAACGCAAGAGATCGCAGAGAAACTAAGAAAAGGGCAGATCAAAGGGAACGATATCAAAGAGGAAGACCGTGACTATTTCTTGGAAAGAAAATATCCTTCCTTCGGAAACTTGGTTCCTCGAGATGTAGCTTCCCGAAATGCCAAATATGTGTGCGATGAGGGTCGTGGGGTCAACGAAACGGGTGAAGCCGTGTACCTAGACTTCCGTGATGCGATCAAGCGCGATACGAGAAAAATTATCGAACAGAAGTATGGCAACCTCTTTGAGATGTATAAGCAGATCACTGGAGAGGATCCTTACGATATGCCGATGATGATCT
>Ga0209769_1000404_pt1 | contig 17235 bp, 9 predicted proteins | sample LauGreSuBDMM15DN_2_FD_187569 | JGI IMG/M metagenome (GOLD analysis project Ga0209769, IMG submission 187569) | Freshwater lake microbial communities from Lake Michigan, USA - Su13.BD.MM15.DN (SPAdes) (version 3) | ecosystem: Environmental > Aquatic > Freshwater > Lake | place: Lake Michigan, USA...
TCCGTGCATAATGGCAAAAAATTTAATGTCGTATTTGATAGATTGGATTTCGTCTTCATTACCAAAACCAGTTGAAAGAAATAATATTATCTTTTATACTAGGAATAACGCCACCATTTATCGTGTTTTGAATTTGGAAAATGAAAGAGATGTTATTGAATGTTTAAAAAAATTCTTAATAGATAACAAAATAGAGGGCAACCTCGTAATTTTTTCTGGCAAAGACAAAAATGGAAATGTATTGCCTGTCGATGAACAAATCTCGATATTTAGATCGGCACATACAATTATCGGTCCGCACGGCACGGGAACAACTAATATGGTGTGGTGCGATTTTAGTAGTGATTCGCGCATTAAATTATTAGAGTTTTGTCCTGGGCCTATTGGGTATTCACATCAAGTTCAGCAGGAATTCAACGGGCATCATACGGTATTTAGGGGGCTTCCTTTGGATTACAATATTATTTTGTACGAACCACAATCAACACAAAGGGAAACTTTTGTTGATCTAGGTGATTTTAATACAGCGCTTGCCGCTTTGTTCTCCAAAAGCATGACTGGCCCAGAACACAAAGAAGAGCAAAAGGCAATTGAATTGGAGGAAGGGCGGCACCCTATGTGGAAAAATGATTATAATCCTATGCTAGAAAAAGAAACCATAGATAACATGGTAATCGATGGGTAACTCATGCGTTGTTAAAATAACCCCTTGATATTTTTCTTCGGGTGTATTATTAGCGTATCATCCTATAATGAAACTAAACAACCTAAAACTAACAGATGCGCAATTAGCCAACTTGAGAACGTTCATTGATCGCTCGGAACTTAAAGTTTCTGAGGTGCCCGTATTGCTGGACTTAGTTAATGCTATCTCTTTGGCTACGCCGATTGAAGAAGAGGAAGTTTCCTCAAAATTGGAAGAAACTGTATAGGAGGCTAAGCAAACTGATATGCTCGTATCCGACGCTAGATCACTCCTATTAAAGTATGTCGGACCTCTCGGGGCCACCCCCTACCCCGAATTCTTGAGCACTTTAAACCAGTTGAGAAAGAGATTTTTTGACTCTGGTAAGTGGAATGGGCTGGTAATTGAGCGTGTTTTAACTACCACCTCACATGTATTTACTTTGCCTACTGACTGCGAGTCTATTTTAGGGGCCCAAATTGAGGGTCGCCCAGTAGTCGTTTATTCCAGGTACCATGAGTATCTTCCTGGCGGACCAGGAGAAGTTACGGCCACTAGCGGGGCTTCTATTTTGGCTATAATTGACCAAGGGGATCGGGAGTACAAAATAATGGGCAAAGCCGATAGCAAACCGACTGAGTTGCGCTTGACGTGTAAACTTCGTTACAAAGACTTGCAAATAGATAGCGACGTTGTGAATCCTGATAACGTGGGGGCTTTGAAACTTGGTCTGATGTCTCTCGCTTATGAAGACCAGAATGACCTTGAGAGGGCTGAGCAGTATTTCTCAAAAGCGCTAATGCTACTCAATGGTGAGGTAAAAGAAGCTCGCGGGGCATCGCAGTCCGTGCTGCAACAAAGCCCACATGGTTTCCATACAGGTAGACTTCGTTCCCTTTTTTAGAACATTAAAACACTATGGCTACTACACCAAAAGACGAGGAAGAAAAAAAGCGGCTTGAAGCTGAAGCTCAGGCAAGAGCAACTAGCTCACTAGCTGCTACGGCTAAAAATGCGGTGCAAGTACAGTCATTTCCCCAATCGACACCGGAGGTTCGTAATCAAGTTATTAACGATCAAGGTGCTAAAATAAACAGTTTGAGAGATACCCTCCCCGATCCTGTCAAAATTGGTCCATTTGAGGCACCTCGCCAATTTGGCCCAATTGCGCCGAACGCACCGTCATTTACACCAAATGGTCGTATTATGAACGAGCAAGCTGCTAAAATAAACAGTTTGAGAAATACCCTCCCCACTCCCCAGAGTCAACAAATGGGTCTATTTGAGGGGGGCGCAGCTGTTGTTGAACAAAGCAGAGCGAATGTAAATAACACTATTAATACCGATAAAGCAGCGCAATACCTTCAGGATTTAAGGTTCCCAGAGGAGATGCCCCTTGCGGGCGATAAGCAAAGGGCAATGGCAGCCCCCATTGATAAGAGCGTGGTGCCTATCGGCCCGAGGGCATTTGCTAGTTCTGACACTGCAGGTGTTATCGAGGCTTCAAGGCAGTTCCAGCAAGATAGCCTTGTTGCTAAAAAAGCACAACGGGACGCTGCTTTAAAGAAAATCAAGGAAACTGCTCCAGCTAGGCAAGCTGCAGCCAAAGCTGCCAACATGACCGATGAGGCTGGGCAAAAAGATAGTATTGCTAGGTATAACAACTTTAGGCAAGGGATCGCTGACCGCGAACAAGACGGAAGGGATGTGCAGCAAGAGATGCGGCTCTCCAAAGACCAGCTAGCAATGGCAAAGGCCAATATACAAAATATTAAAAGAGCCCAGGCTAGGGGCGAGGTAGTTAACCCTGCGCATATCGCGGCAGCACACGACTATCTAAGCAGAGCAGACCGTAGAACTGGGGGCACCGTAAACATTGATGAGCAGAAAAGACAGGCTGGTAGCAATGTTAAACTTTATAGGGATGACTCCATAGCTTTTAATAAAAAATATGGCATTTCAAATGAGGACTACTCTAGACCTAAGAATGATATGGCTCCCGTTGCAGCTCCCGTTGCAGCTCCCGTTACATCGGTAAAAAAACCTGAGGAGCGGGGCAGATATTATACTAAGGTCAGTCCTTATGATCCTATAATTGGTAGAGTTTAAGGGCTTATTAAAGTATGGAATCACAATTATCAAAACCTTTTCAATCTGCTGCAAACTCTTTCGAGCTGCCACTGAGATCAGAGTCTCCCATCCTGCCTACATCCCCAACGCCTTCATCAACAACTAAGCGGTTAACTAACCGAGAGTTGGCTGATTTATCCGCATACCGAAACACGGATTTGCATGATAGTATTAGGGAGAGCGAGCGGCAAGAGGCGATACTCTACAAGCAGGATATGGATATCCGTAAAGAATCCGCAGCGTGGCAAGATACTCAAGAGATCAGGAGCCAGGCCAGGCCAGCTTTGAGCGAACTTTCTAAATTAAACCCAAGTTCCCCTACCTACAAGGAAGATCGGGATTCTATTTTCAATAGGTACCCTATGGCGGCTCTCGATGATGCCGTTAAATCTGTAGATACGGGCAAGAATGGGATGTTTGATGTGTTAAACGCCGATAAAATTCGCCAGCAAGGGCAGGAATTTACCCGTGAAACACAGCAGATTGGGTATGGCTTGCAGCTTGACGAGACTAAATATAAATATGGTTTGGAACGTGAAAGTGCTAGCGATAATCTCAAAACACAGATGACAGGGTCGCTAATGAAGCTGTCTCCGCAAGCCAGAGAGCAACATCAGCAGCTAGTTGCGGGGGGAATGGATCAAAGGGATGCTCTATTAAAAGTAGAGGCCGACAATAAAGACTATATTGCAAGTTCCGATGCTAAAGAAGCTAGAGCTGGCATGAATAAGTCCCAAGCTCAAGTTGCTAGAGCTAACGCTGAAATATCCAAAATCAAAGCTGATCCTATGCTTTCGTCGTCGGACCAGGATACAATGACGACTCTATTGAAACCGCACTTAGACGCTATAGCGGAAGCCAGAGATTCCTATGACTTTGATAAGCATATTTTGGATACTTATATGGCGCAGCGAGGTATCGATAAGCCCAAGAAAGATGAGGCTCAAACGCCAGCTTCGACGGCAGCTCCAGCGGCAGCTCCAACGGCAGCTCCAACGGGGAATGTAATTCCTGTTACCTCACTAATCCCTAAAAATAGGGAGATTACTAAAGAGCCTGCGAAAGACACCATCTACAGAGATAAAGATGGGCAAGCATACAAAGGTAAACCGCAACTAGAGTCTTTATAAAAATTACACTATAACATTACATGTCTACCCTTGACGACCCACTTGATAAAGAGAGTTCTGAAGACGATAAACCGACTGCCTTGATACCCCCTTCTTGGGATGATGTTGAGGCTGATGAAGAATACCAATCTTTAGATAATAGATACAAGCGGGAGACGTTGTCTAATTGGGCGAAGCTAACGCGAGATTATGCCGCTAATACTGGGCAAGTGGATTCCCTTAAAGATGTGGAGGAGTTTGTCAAATTTAAGGATTCGGAGTTAACTCCAAGTTTTAAAGAATTTGTAGGGCAAGAAGTGTCTCAGCTTGGCGATGCGTTACAATCTGGTTTTGCGCAGCCTTTTGAGGGGATGGGTGTCACAGCAGAGGTTCTTGGCATGCCTAATGTTGCGGAGGCGCTTAATAAAGTGAAACAACCCGAAGGGTACCTTTCAGCGGCACAAAAGTTTATGGAGCCAGGAGCTGGGGATGCTCAATTAGGGGGGTACGGAATTGGGTATATCCCTCGCGCTCTTGTTGAGCAGGGAGGGCAACTAGCTGGAAGTATTGCTTCTAGAATTGCTGGGGCTGCTGTGGGCGGAGTTGCTGGGACAGCAGTTCCAGTCGTAGGTAACGTTACTGGTGCTGCTATTGGCGCGTTTGCTGGGCCAGGCGTATTTGAGGCTGCTCAAATTGTTGGGCCAGTTGCCTTGGAACGGGCTAAGAACAACGGCAGGGAAGAACCGAATAATGAAGACATGGCATACGCTTGGACTACTGCGGGCGTAAGTGGAGCGCTAAATGCTGTAGGAGCAAAGTTTCTTCCTGGTGGGGCGAAAGTGGTTGGTAAATGGGCAAGAAGAATCGCAACCTCTTTTTTGGGCGAGGGTGCAACTGAAACCGCACAAGCTTTTAGCCAACAAGCGGGGGAGACTATCTTCACTGACAAAGGTTTGGAGCTTAAACCAAAGCAAGCATTTGGCGAAGGAATACTCGGTGGCGGGGCTGGTGCCGCATTTGTTGCGGCTTCAACGCCTATTGAAATGGCTGTTAAACGTGCAGCTACTAACGCTGAGAACAATAATGCGCCTGCCACGGCAAATGCTTTACGAGAGAAATTTGACAGAGACGTAGCCCAATTTGCCAGAGACTTAGCCCAAGCGCCCGCTGATGCGTCCACAAATGCAAACGATATTTTGAATGGCATGGAGGATAATGATACCGACGATGACGAATCTGGAAAGTCGGGTGTAATATCTGAAGCACAAGCCAACAAGCCCACAAATGTTGAAAACCCTGTAACCCTGCAACCACTTAACGGAAAAGCCCCAGTACAAAATGAACTCACGTTAAATGGTAAGCCGCTAGCAGATACTTCGGATACCGAGCTGCAAGCATTCGGAGAAGGCCTTAAAACTAACTACGACAAGCTTAGCCCTGAGGATAAAACGGCAACCGATAATACACTTAAACAAGTTGCCGACGAACAGGCTCGCAGGGTTGCAGGGCAACCGCCCCAGCCTAAAACGGTGGCTCAGATCCCTCCCCCACCAGACCCCATTTTCACAAAGGATACCACTATTGAAGAGGTATCTAGGGAACTTGCGTCCCGTAAATCACTACTTCAAACAACTGACTTTGGTGAAGCTGGCAATGCTAAGCTGCAAGATTCAGTTAATAAACTTGAAGTATTGCAGGGAGCCTTGGGGACTCCCGCAGTCGCAGAAGCTGCAACAGTCACAAAAACTGGAAAGGAAATTGACCCAGAACTTACTAACTCAATAGGTAAAATGGTTGGACTTCGCAGGGAAAACGGACTTAAATTAGACGAAGGATTTGCTTATCGAAGCGTTGGTGAAGGAGAAGTAGGTAGCATTGTCCAAGAGGGATATATGGTCACCGACCCAAGGCTTATTGGGAAAGCTAAAAAATCTCGCGGCCAAACAAAGCAAAAAATGTTTAGCGAGTTTAGCGAGGATTCTCCAAATGCAGCGTATGGAAATACAGACATTGTTATCAGAGTAAAAAAAGAAAATGTTCCAACTGGAGTTAAAGGAAAAGCCGTTAAGGAAAGCGACATCGAAGTTTTTTCATATGATGGAACGCAATGGACATCCCAAACACCATCAGAATTTGCGGCATCTCGAAAACTTAATGTCGCAGAAGCTGCAACACCCTCCCCCACTATTTTACCGCAGGATGGACAAGTGGCTAAGTCGGGAGGCTCATATCCTCCAGTCGCGGGTTCGACTCCCGCTCCTGCAACTACTGTCGAAGATAATGCGGCTGGTCTAGTTACTCCAGAGGTTGCACCTGTAGCCGAGACTCCTGAAGAAGCACGTTTAAGGGAAGTGAGGGCAGCGTTGCCGAAGCCGCCCACCCGCGCAGTATCGGAAACAATAGCTCCCGCAGTATCGGAAACAATAGCTCCCGCGCAAGAGGTTGTGCCTGTAGCCGAAAATACTATCGAAACACCACCTGATATTGCTGTGCCGCAAGACGCCACGCTTATCGGACCTGAAGCAACAGGACCCCTGGACATGATCAGCCAGGAGGTGGTTTCCTCTTCCAATGAAGCAAACGACGTTATTACAAGGTTGCGTCAAATGCCAGCGGAGGAAGTTGAGTCAGCAGACCCAGAATCTCTGCTAGCCGATGAGCCAGCTTCGTCTGTGCTTGCTTTGTTTAAGGGGCTTGGAAGTACCGTTGAGGCCCAGCCAGTAGAGCAAAACGAATCATTCGGTGATTACCTTGAGCGCACTGGAACTTCGATCTACGATTTTGACACCCGCCCCACAGTTTATGACGAAGCTGGTAAGGTGTACGTGCCGCAGGGTGCGGACCCTTTTGAGTCTATTATGGAACTCGCTACAGGGAAACGGGAACTTGCTGATATTGCTGCACCTCCCTCGCAGGAATCTGCTCCAACAATCACAAAAGAGGAAGCCACACGTCAACGAGAGGCTAAAGCAACAGAAGATTTTTACGCTGACAATAAGAAAGATGCTGCTGTAGAACCTGAGTCCACTAATACACAAGCCCCTATAGAAACCGAGAATCTGGAAGTTAAATTTGCTGGGGCGAAGGGGGTGATTAGCAAAAAAGCGTTGCCAGTTGTTGAGGCTCCTACGGGCGAGCTGGATTCTGACGGTAGGCCGATCACTAAATTAGCCCCAGGGTTTGTAAATGACGCTGATGTTTTAGCTGAGGTACTGAATACCACTATGGGCGCTAATCGGGTATACATCCCGAAAAGCGAACTAGATAATATCAACTTCGATAATATCGGTGTTGCATATGAGAAAGATACTGGCAGAGCGTACGTTACCTTTGCCAGACACAGTAGATATTCTGGGGCCCCCATTCTGGATAGCGGGCTGACAGAGGATGGAGCTTCGCTTGCGGATTTATACAAGAATGATGACGGGCGTAAGCGTAACAGCGAGGCGCAAACAAAGGGTAATAAAGCGAAAAACAAAGCGAAGAATGCAGGTGTTTCTGTTGATGAAGTAGTAATTCCAGCGATGCAGCCTGCATATGCTGAAAAAGTATACAAGGCTCCAGAGTCTAAGTTTGAAATTGAAAACCCAGAGCGAGTCAAAAAAGACATTGCAAAGATCAATGAAAAGGCGCAGCTGCTAGCTTCTGAGACGATCACTACAGAAGACGGGCAGCTTATTACAATAGGTGCTGAACTAGCGGACAGGATAGCCCAAGCAGCTGTTGTTACTTACATCGCTAGGCACCGAGGGCTGGATAAAGGAAAGTTTAAAGACCCGACGGGTGTAATATCAGACATTAAAAAGAAGGTCATACCTTACTTAAAAAAGCGCCCTGGGACTGGCGCTGGTTTTTCTTTGGATCAGACAGTGGCGGATACGGGAACCACAATGGGGGATCTTGTTGCAGATTCTAATGCTGTCGACCCTACCGCTGAAGCTAATGAAACAGAGCAGGCCGACACACAGGCTTCTTTGGACTCTGAGGAACCCCCAGCACCTGAAAACAGCGTACAGCCTGAGGTCAACAAGGAGACAGGGAAACAGGGCGACATGATTGAAACGGCCATGGCTGAGGTTGAGGCTGAACTTTTAGAGTCTAGCCCAGCTGATTACAATATTTGGAAGAGCACTGAGCAGATGATCCTTGGGGGCAAAGATGTAAAATCTCTTACGGCGTCGAGAAAACGAGTTGTCGAGTTTGTTAAAAAACGAGCTCGGGAGAAGTTGCAGCAGGCTGTGGCTACGGAACGTTGGGTGAATACAGATAAAGCAACCTCAAGTCTGAGCGCAGATTCCACGCAAGCGAGGGATTTCGATCAGGAGGCTTTGGAAGATACCGTTACGCGCAATTTCAATAAAGTTATCGAGCTTAATGGTGGGCCAAAGACTGGCGGGTTTAACGTGAGGGACATGCTCAGGGAGATTGCAGTAGACAGCGGCACTATGCAGCAACTGGGAATCGGAGACGGCCTTATAACTCCGCCGCTAGTCAGGCTTTTTGCCAATTACCTAGCTAACTCAAAGCACGATTTTTCGGGAGTTGAATTTGAGATAGTCCGAGATTCTAAAAATAAAAACAACTGGGCTGGGCAATACACTGGGGGAACTAAAGCCAACGGGGGCATGATACAGATCAACTTAGCAAGTCTGCATAGGGGCGGTGTTGCAACTACTATTGTCCATGAGGCTCTACACCACATTGTATTATATAAGCTTCGCCCAGAATACGCCAGGGAGGGAGTTGAGGTAACTGCTTTTAGAGACCTTAACAAGATTCTCACCCACATCCGCAAAAAAGTTCTCGCCCCAAAAAAAGGTGAATCACTTAGTAGGGCAGCGCAAAGGCAAATATCTGGCGATAACGTATTCTACGGTCTGTCGAACATAGATGAATTATTTACCGAGACGCTTACTAATACAAGGTTTGCGGCGTGGCTTCAGTCTCAGGAAGCGATTCCAGGGCTTACTCCTAAAAATACGGGTGTATTCAGGTCACTTTACGAGCAGGTAAAACAAATATTTAAAAACCTCATCGGGGCTACCAATGTAAGGCCTGATAGCATCTTGAGCCAAGCTATGGATAATATCATGGCGTTGGCAGAGACTCCGCAAAGCGATGCTAAAATCAATGAATGGTTTGTTGGCGAAATCGATAGATGGTTTGATGGCGGGAAAGATGGGCGGAACTTGTCTGCGGAGGCTAAGGGTAAGGCTAAAGCTAAAACGGTGAAACCCGAAGTGGTGAAAATTAAGCTTAATCACGCCTATTGGGTTACTCCTGATGGACTGGTTATAGATGTAGAATCAGAAGGGTGGAACGAATCTGAATCTGCTTACAGCCACGGCAGGTTCATTAAAAATTGGCTGGATTTTAGGCTAAACAAGTTTCATCCAGATAAACTCGAGATCGGCAAAGCGACAATAATAAAAGCCAGAGCCAAAGAGCTTCTTAGGGATACCCCTTTTATTGGAAAGGAGACAGACGAAGACGGGAATCCTAACCCGTTTGCAGGTGATTTGGCTTACAATCAAGCCGCGCAAGAAATGGGCTGGGTGCGTATTAAACCAGGGTCGTCTCCTACTACACGCACGATTTATGCAGAGTCGAAAGGCAACCCATCTTCTGCGGTAAAACGGATTTTGGATGATCTGGAGCAATCGGAAGGCTACGAGGTTATAAACCTTACAGGCGGTGCCATTGAACAAAGAACTTCTTATAATCGCCCTACAATGACCATGATGTTTAGGCAGATGGAAGGTCAGGCTCCAAAAATATTCTCTGCTAAGGCTAAGGGTAAGACTAAGGGGCCTGTACTTACTGAAGCCAACATAGCGGCAAATAGGGTTAAAAAAAGTTCTAACTATTGGATAACACCGAATGGGGACGTTATTGATGTTTTAGAAGAAGGGCTTGCACAGGCTGGAGACGGTAAGCCAGTTGTAACTCACGGGCGGTACATTAAAAAATGGATAGCGGACAAGTTAAAGAGGAGCGAGACAGATAAACAGAAAACGTTTGCCGCTATTGAGCTACAGTCAAAAGTAAACGAAATTCTTAGTGAAAATCCTTCACTTAAAGGTGAGATAGATTACGAGCAGCTACAGCAGGAATACGAAACTGAAGTTACTTTAGCTGAAACTTTGGACTACGATCCACCAGACTACGACAGTTTCATAAAAGACGCTGAGGAAAATATTGGGCCCTCCCCAATAGTATACGTTCAGGCTGCTGAAGAACTTGGATGGGCTAGAATACGTGGAGAAGGGCTTCATCGAGTGGGCGGACAACGTTATGTAGAAACATACGGCCCGTCACTTGGCATAAAAGCTAAGGCTGTGATTAAGTATTTAACGGGGTATATAGTTACTGAAAACGGGGCGATGGCTAGAAATACAGCACCTAGGCCTACTCAAATGCTAGCATTTAGAGAGCTTTATGGTAGGAACGAGGGGTTTATGGCGGAAGCCGTAGACCCAAATAAAGCGGTTTTTGATGAGGAGGTATCACGCGCAGATGCAATGGTTAGAGATTCTTTCTCATCACAAAATATACAACTGCGCCAGGAAGTGGACACTGCGGGCCATCCAGCTTGGGCTATGATGGATGGTGGCACCCCCGTAATTGGGTATGACCCACAGTGGGTTGCTGTCGAGATCGCTGGGTTAAATGACGCAGATGCGAAGGCGCTCGTGGTTAAAATGCTTAGGCACGAGGAGCTTCATATTGCGGCTCTTGCCAGCGATTTGACGACCCCCGATAGTGAAGGCCGAGTAGGGGAAGAGAAGGCTATTGCCTTCTACGACGAGGTTATGACTCCTCAGCAAAGGCGCGAGACAGCCGAACGTTATTTACGCCGATTTGAGGGCCAAACCGAAGAGCAGTACCAGCAAACTATAAATGACTTTCTTGAGCAGAAGTATAACGTTGTAGGTGAGTTCAAGCGTATGTACGCGGAGCGTTACTTGACTGGTAAAACTTACGAGAATCTGGCTAACGAACTGGCTAATGCCAGTGACAACAAGCTGGTTAGGATTTTGCAGGAAGTCTCGAACTACATTCAGGCTAAGGTACGTTTAATTAACGCACGGCTTCAGGTGGCATTTGATCCTAAATTAGCCGCAGAGCTTAGCGAAAATCTAGCTTACATGGATATTTTGTCTAGGGTCTCAGGGATTGCTCCCGAAGCGACTCAGAGCCCAGCGGCTTTTAAGGCCCCTCATGTCTTACACAATGTTCGATACGTTGAAGATATTTCCGCAATTCTGAACGGTCTCCGCAGTGGAACTAACGTCACTATAGATAGCACTAAGCCTAATCAATCTATAGGCGCAGGAGGAGTTACTTTAGTAATAGACCCCCAGTCAATCGCCTATAAACCTAAAGAATATAATAGCAACGAAGGAGTTGCTTTAAAAACATCAAGGCCCCGCGTTGTGGAGATTTTAGTTGATAAAGATGGGTATGGGCAGTCGGGCGTTACCCAAGGCGATATTGATAAGGCTCAAGATAAAATGCTTGAACGCCTACCGCAGCTTGAAAGTGCTTGGGAGCAAGCGAAAGCTAATTATAGCGCGGTGCGTTCACGGGTTGATGCATCGGCGGCAAATACTGGCAGGGTATCTCAAGAGCTGGCTCAAGAATTAAAAGCCGCTGAACGGAAAAGTGCCCAAGCCGAAAGGGCTTATTGGCAAGAAACTAGAGCTCTTGAAATGAGCCCGCAACCTTCAATTAGAGCAGAAGACGCAATACGCGAAGAGCTTTCGGAGTTGATTGGAAACTACCCAGTCTACTCATACGATACCGACGAGAATGGGGACGCGGTGAATTTTCAAAAAATTGAAGCGACTCAGAGCCCCGCAGCGGACCCTGTCAAACAACAGGCTTTTTACAGCTACGGAGGGGAGAAAGCGGACGCGCCTCAGAGCCCCGCAGCGGACCCTGTCAAACGACACTTGGAAACAGCGGGCAGAGAGAAAAGTAAATACGGTTTATTCGAGCTTGCGCCCGAGGCGAAAGGGATCATTGGGCTTGTCCAAGACCTGAATGCACAAGATGTTCTGAACTACTTCGAGAAGCATGGCGTAGATTGGGCAAAACAAAGAAAAGTACTTTCGGACAGCATAACCATAGACGGGAAAAGATACCTGCCTGAGTGGTATGATCCAAAGCCTGAAGAAGATGTTAAAGGTTGGAAAAAACGCATCGACATGCGAGATTTGCGAGACGAATTAGACACACGCACTCGAATTGAAGACCCAGAGACAGGGATGTTTAAGGCGCAGGGGCTTAGCTTTGAAAAAAGAATCTACCGCGATCTCGGGTTTGACCCTATCAATAGCGAGTTTAAAATTGAAGCGACTCAAAGCCCAGCAGCGGACGCGCCTCAGACGTCGGCTAAAGCATTGTTCGCTAGCCGAGCCCAGCGTCGTAAAATGATTGAAGAATCTGCTGGCTGGAAGGTCAGTGGACCATTTGGGCAAGGGCTCATGGATATGCGGGTTCATAACCAGATTGCCCGAAAGGACGCTCAGATACGTGGAGCGGCATTTAGGGTGTCTGAAACTGCAAAGAAATTTGAGAGACTTGTTTCTAAGCATAAACCCGCCCAACAAAATTTACAGGATGCGCTTGGCACAACTGACAACACGTTGACCGAAGCTCAAGACAGACAAGTAAAAGCCTTACAAAGAAAAGTGCGAGCAGAGACCGACCCAGTACTTCGTCAAGTGGCTATTGCTAATACTGACGCTTATAGGTTGAAGGAGATAAAGGCTAACAATAAAACGCGTGAGGCCGTTAGACGGGCAGCGTTAGCAAGCCTTCCCCAAGAACTGGCGGATGTAGTAACGGATATGCGCTCACAAATTGACACGCTATCTAGGGAGCTAGTATATAAAGGCATGGTGAGCGACAACCTTAAGGCTACAATAGGAGCTAACTTGGGGCTGTATTTGAATAGGTCGTATGAAATCTTTGATAACCGCGAGTGGGCTGACCATATATCTAAGGATACATCAGCGGAGTCAGTAAAAATTAGGAATGATGCGCTTAAGATATTCAGGGCTCAACTGGAAGCTACTGAAGCAGCTAGGATTCGCAGGGCGGCAAAAGAGGCTGGCCTTCCAGTGCCGTCTAAGTCGGATGCGTTGCTAACTGCAAAATCTACAGTCACTCAAAATGACGTAGATATTTTGATGAACGATTACTTGCGTGTTGGGGATGACAAATCGGTAGCTATGCTTGGTGGAGTTCTGCCAGGTAAAAAAGACGTATCTATTTTGAAGGTTAGGGGTCAAATACCAGCGGAGATTCGGGCGCTTTGGGGAGAGTATAAAGCTCCCGAAGTTAGCTACGCTAAGACATACATAAACTTAGCTTCGTTTATTGCTAACCACTCTTTTCAACAGGAATTGCTGGATACTGGGCTTAACGGGGCTCAACCTTTCTTGTGGAAAGATGGGGTAAGCTCGGGTGCTCGTCCTGCTCACTGGGTTTCAGTTTTTCCAGAAGGAGCCAGCTCAAGCCCTAACCCTATGGGCGGTGTGTATGGGCCTGAAATCATTAAAGAGGCTTTCATTGAGCTATCTAAGACTTACAAGAAAAATATCGTACAGGAAGCGTTGTCTACTTTGACGGGCTTATCAATGGCCTCAAAGACGGTTTACAATATGCCGCAAGCTAACGTCAGAAACTTTCTGGGTAACGGACTGATAATTGCTGGAAATGGATACCTTGCTACTGATTTGCTCAAGCTGGGGTTCTTTAAACGGCTGGCTGGTGCGGCTAATAATGTCGGACCTAACCTTGTGGGGCTGGCCCCAGAGCGGTCTGTTGCAGTTACAAGTTACGTTGAGCGTCTTATTAAGAACGGCGTTGTCAACGACAACGTCAAGGCGAACGTAGTTAAGGAATTGACAGCAGTTATTTTTGATAGGAACCCAAGCAAAGCTTTTGGGGGTGTAATATCTAAAAAAGCTATGGATGCAGCCAAAGGGCTGAACGACCGACTTGTGGGGGCCTACAGTGCTGGCGATGACTTTTGGAAGATAGTAGCGTTTGAGAGCGAGAGGTCCACAATGCAGAAAGCATTTCCGAGTGCAACTGAGGAATCGCTAGACCGGATGGCGGCTGAGAGAGTCAGGAATGTGCTGCCAACGTATAGTCAGATACCTAAGGTTGTGAACGACCTGTTTAAATCCCACCCATACTTTGCTCCATTTATCTCTTGGACGAGTGAGATCATCCGTACAAGCGCAAACACGGTTAAAGTTGGGTGGGCAGATGCTAGAAGCGGTAATCCTGCACTTCAGAAAAGCGGTATAATCAGGCTTGCATCTTTTGCCGCAGCGCAAGCTGCACTACCAGCCCTCGCTCTTGTTGTGAGAAATGCCGTTGGTCTTGATGACGAAGACGAAGAGGCGCTTCGTCGTTTTCTACCTTCGTGGCAAGTTGATGGGCTGCTTCTTATGACGGGCAAGTTAGAGGATGGTAAGGCGAGCTTCTGGGACTTGAGCTACTTGAACCCATACAGCTCAATTCAAAACCCGTTTATCGTGGCTAAGCAAGAACTAGACAAGGGTGGAGGGGTTGGGTCTGCGGCTTGGGAGTTTGCTAAAAAGGCAGCAGAGCCTTGGACGGCAGAGCAGTTATTAGCGGGAGCAGTTATTAGCGCAATAAGAGGCGTAGATAAAAATGGGCGACCTGTATTTAACGAGGCCGACACTACATGGAACAAAACATTAGCGAGGGCTAGCTTGGTTGTTGATTCGCTATCCCCAGGAAGCTTCAACATCGGTTCCCGTATTTATAAAGCGGCTACAGGGCAGATGCGAGGAGATGGCAAGGTCTACCAGCTACAAAATGAGATCGTGGGTCCGTTAATTGGGCAGCGTATGGCTGAGATAGACTCGCTGCAAAATTTTCAGCAGGGTAAAGTCCCACAGTATAAACACATGGCTTCGCAAGCTGGCTTACTGGCTACACAAGCGTATAGGTTCAGGGGAACTCCTGATCTACAAAAGATTAAAGATAATTACGCTCAGTCTAATAATGCTCGCATGGAGGCAATCAAATCTTTGCGGAAAGATTACTTGGCTTTGAAGACTCTTGGAGTGACTGAAGATAAGATTGTCCGAGCCTTAGTTGCAGCAAAAGTAGAAAAAGACGATATTGGACAAGTAAAATCTGGGGTGTTTATAAAAAGTATCCCTAGTAAAGTAACCTTTGAAAATGCAGTTGGGCTACCCGAGTTTCCTAAAAGACTTCAAGCTTTGAAGGATGCGATACATGAATACCCAAGTAGGCAATCGTTGGATGACTAGCTTTGTGTTTTGTGCATTGTACAAGAAGGTAGGCTAGCGCTAACCCCACTAGGAACAACGCACCGAACGTAATAACAACTTCAAAAATAGCGCAGATAAAAGACTTAATGAAAGTTTTCATAGATAAAAATTCAGTTCCTCGTGGTGGGTTTACGTATACTGAGAAAACGACTGGGGCTAGGTTCAGTCATTTTACTCTTGATTCTGTATTGCGGGATGTATTGATGCATAGAATTGCTAACGGGATTAACGTGCCTCCTGGTTGGGAGGCTATTGTTGAAGATGAAATGTGTCAGAATTACGTGGAAGGGACATGTGCTGAGGTAGCTAATACTGAATCTGACGCCCTTCGTTCAATTAAAATATCAGATGTTAAGAACTTTTTAACAGTAGCTTCTAGCTGGGTAATGTCTGGCATTAAGCTTGTAGACCCAGAAGAAGCTGAGAAGCGAGCTGGCATTTGTGCGGCTTGCCCACAAAACCAAACTATTGCTGGGTGTCTGGGTTGCAACAATCTAGTCGGTGTGACCAAAAAGGTACTGGGTAACAGGGGTACCACACACGATGGGGACCTTAAAGGTTGCGCGGTTTGTAGTTGTTTTAATGCTGTACAGGTTCACTTGCCTCTTGAAATTTTAGCTAGAGGTGTTACAACAGATATGCACTTCCCAAGTAATTGCTGGAAATCTAAATCGGTATGAGAGACTACAAAAAGGAATATAAAGAGTACCAAGGAACCCCGCAGCAATTAAAGCGCAGGGCTTCTAGGAACGCAGCTCGCCGTAGGTTACTAGCGCAGGGAAGAGTTAACAAAGGCGACGGTAAAGACGTTGATCACAAAGACAGTAACCCGATGAACAATAGCAAGAGAAACTTGCATGTAATGAGCGCATCGGCAAATAGGTCAAAGAAGTAGCTATAGCTTTAGGGCTAGGTTTTTTAGCCATTCAGGGCTATCTTTAGTTACGTTTAGGCCCCACTTTTCTACGGATAAACTGAAGGGTACTGCTTCAGCTGGCTTGGTTCTTTTCTTGTAGGTACGTTTTCGTTTGGAGTGATACGGCCAATTGTCTATGAGGTCTTCTTTAGTAAACGTGACGATACCGCACTCACATGCGCGCCTTCTGTACGTTACTCCATCTAACCTTCGGCTATCTGTTACTGAGGTTTTTTGTTGGCAACTGGTACAAATCATATTAACGCATGCCAAAGATTTTTTTAAGTTGCTCTACCCCGCTGTGGTCGGAGTTTACAGGGGCTTCTTCAAGTTCGCCGTCATGGAAAGCGGTATCCCATGTCACATCAAACAGTTTTCTAAGACCTTTTGCGGTCATAGTTACGTTACCATCTTTACTGTCGAATGAAGGATTGCGTTTTGAGTAAATTCTCCAAAGTTCTTGTTTTGTCATAAATCTGTATACAAATTGGGGGCTACTACAGCTTACTATTGGGGATGATGATAGTAAGCTGCAGCAGTTTTGCAGGGATGGGGTTAAACTGGTTCCAAGGTTTCTTCGTCAAACCCAAAAGAATTAACTGCTTTTTTCATAGCTTTAAGCTTAAGTTCTTCGAGGTTAAGTATGAGGGCTTTCTTTTCTTGAGGATTGACCAGGACAATTAGAATATCTTCGTTTTCGTCGCTGTTAAACATATGGGAAGAGGGCGTCTCATTCATTGAGGCCGACACGGTTTCCATAATTCTGTTGATGTCGTCGGAGTCTCCAGGGTCTCCACTTAGGGCCCTGTTGACTATATCGCTTATCAACCTTAAATCCGATTTAGCTCGAACCATTGGGGTGAGCCCCAGTTCGTAGTCGCTTTCTGTATTCATTTTGGTGTATTAAATAACGAACATAATATTTGTAACGTCAACTGATATTATACCCTAAAAGGATATAGATTTTTTGGTTGATGTTAAGTGGGTTGTTTCTGGTAGCACGTACTCAACATAACATTTCTTTTTCTGATAGGTTATGTAGACATATAG